>Ga0172377_10000979_pt1 | contig 28286 bp, 25 predicted proteins | sample Pumphouse3metaG_FD_119749 | JGI IMG/M metagenome (GOLD analysis project Ga0172377, IMG submission 119749) | Leachate microbial communities from a municipal landfill in Southern Ontario, Canada - Pumphouse #3 metaG | ecosystem: Engineered > Solid waste > Landfill > Unclassified | place: Canada... | reverse complement strand
ATGTAAAAATAGTTAATCAAAGAGTTATCTCTAATGAACCCAGAGCAGATGTCTGTATCAAAGGTAGCCGATTAAAAGGAATTCAGATTGACAAAAAAATCATTGCAAATATTATTGATGAATTGCCTTTAGTGGCAGTTCTGGCGACGCTAGCCCGGGGGAAGACTATTGTAAGAGATGCCCAGGAGCTGAGAGTAAAAGAGAGTGATAGAATAAAAGCTATTATAGAAGGTTTATCAAGAATTGGAGCAAATATTATTGAAAGAGATGATGGTTTTGAAGTAATTGGTCCAACAGCTTTATCGGGAAATGAAGTAGATAGTTTTAATGACCATCGTATTGCCATGTCCCTGACTGTGGCAGCTTCTTATGCAAAAGGGAAGACTATTATTAAAGATGCACAATGCATGGATATTTCGTATCCAAATTTTTTGCCTGCTTTTAATAAAATAATAAATTAAAAATATAAGGAGAAAAATATGAGTACTGTTACTCTCGTCCTTGGTTTACTCGGGGAACACATTGAAAATAGCCTATCTCCTTTGATACATATGAATTTTATTCGTTATTATTCCTTAAATTATTCATATTTACCTTTTCAAATCAAAAGCAATAATTTAGAAAAGGCTATAATAGGGGCAAAAGCATTGGGAATTAAAGGATTAAATATTACAATTCCTTTTAAAGCAAAGGCTATGAGGTTTATTGATGATGTTGTTTCAGTTGCCAGAAATATAGGGGCAATTAATACAATTGTCTATCAGAATGAAAAAATATTAGGGTACAATACAGACTGTAATGGTTTTAAAATTCCCTTAAAAGATGTATTGAATATAAACCTGATAGGAAAAAAGGCAGTGGTCTTAGGGGCAGGTGGAGCAGCAAGAGCAGTTATTTTTGCCCTGGCAGATGAAGGATGTTCAGCTATTTCAATATTTAACAGGACTGAAGAAAGAACCAGGCAAATAAAAAAGCAGTATAGAAAAAACTTTTCACAGTGTGAGATAAGAAGCCTGCCTTTCTGCACAAAGAGTTTACAAAAAGAAATTTTGGAGACTGATTTGCTGGTAAATACTACACCCTTAGGAAGCTGGTATTACCCTGACGAGAACCCGCTGCCAGAGGAAATTATTATTCGTCCCGAAATAATTGTCTATGACCTGATTTATTATCCTGATAAAACACCCCTGTTACAAAGAGCAGAAATGAATGGAAACAGAACAGTAAATGGTTTGCAAATGCTGGTATACCAAGCTGCAGAAAGTTTTTATTTGTGGACTGGAATTTATCCTGAACGGGAAATAATAAATCAAACAATAAGACAGATTGAACAAAAAAATTGTAATTGTAAAAAGAGGTAGTTTTATGATTTTACGTTTTTTAGATGCCGGAGAATCTCATGGCAGATGCCTCCTGGGAATTATTGAAGGATTTCCATACGGGTTTTTTCTAAGCGAAGAAAAGATAAATAGAGAATTAAAAAGAAGGCAAGGCGGGTATGGAAGAGGAGCTCGGATGAAAATCGAGCAGGATCGTATTTCCATTCTATCTGGTATGATTTCAGGCAGGACAATAGGAACACCTATAGGTCTAATGATAAAAAATAAAGACTGGGATAATCAGAATACAGATAATCAACAGGAATTGACGGTGCCTAGACCCGGGCATGCTGATCTGGCAGGTGTACTTAAATATGGTTTAAAAGATTACCGGCCAATTCTAGAACGGGCAAGTGCCCGGAAAACTGCAATGCGGGTTGCCATAGGTTCTATTGGACAACAATTATTAGAATATTTTTCCATAACATCCTTTAGTCATGTTATTAGAATCGGAAATACAAAGATCCAACAGCAGGCAGTTAAAAAATTTACCGAAAAAGAAAACATAGAAAAAATCAAAGAGAGTATTAATTGCTCACCTGTATATTGCCTTGAACGGGAGATATCCCGCCAAATGTGTTGTGAGATTGACCAGGCTAAAAAAGAAGGCGATTCCCTGGGAGGACAGTTTGAGATTATTGTAAGAAATGTTCCGGCAGGACTTGGAAGTCATGTGTTCTGGGAACGGAGGATAGATGCACGTATTGCCGCTGCCCTGATGAGTGTTCCCAGTGTGAAGGCAGTTGAGATAGGTGAAGGGATAAGGGGCTCAGAAAAACGAGGCTCAACGGTTCAAGATGCAATTTTCCTGCAGAAAGAAGAAGGAAATCAACTTAACCGGACATGCTATTATCGCAGGAAAAATTGGGCAGGAGGTATTGAGGGAGGAATTACCAATGGAGAAGATATTGTTGTGCGAGCTTATGTAAAACCTATACCGACTTTACTCAGACCTCTTGCTTCAGTAGATTTGAAGACCAAAAAAGAAACCACTGCAGATTACCAGAGATCTGATACCTGTGTGCTGCCGGCAGCAAGTGTTGTTGGGGAAGCAGTGGTTAATTGGGAGCTCGCCTCTTCCTTTATTGAAAAATTTGCCGGTGATTCCCTGGATGAGATTGTAGCTAATTATAATAGTTATCTGGAGAGGGTAAGAAATTGTTAAAAGATAATATCTTTATTACCGGTTTTATGGGAACAGGTAAAAGTACAGTAGCCTGCGCCCTGGCACAGAAAATAAAGAAGAATTTAGCTGATACGGATAAAATAATTGAAAGCAGAATAGGTAAATCAATTGCAGAAATTTTTGATAGTGAAGGAGAAGAGTATTTTCGCAGAATAGAAAAGCAAATTTTCCAGGAAATTGCCAGCATAAATAATCTGGTTATTGCAACCGGAGGAGGAACCTTGCTTGACAAAGAAAACCACCGTTTGGCATTGAAGAATGGCATAATTATCCTTCTTCAGGCAAGCCCACAAGTCATATTTAGTAGATTGCAAAAAGAGAATTTACGTCCATTATTATCAGGAAAAAACAAATTAGCAAAAATTATAGATTTGTTGAATAAAAGAAAAGCAAAATACTGCCGTTTTGAATACTGTATTGATACTTCTTATCTAACTGTTAACCAGGTAGTAGAAAAGATAATCCAAATATACTGGAGAAAAAATAATGAAAACAATATTACTGAAATATAAAAAAGAATATATCTGTAATATGTTTATTGGAAAAGATTTATTGGTAGATATTAATAAATATCTTACTCCCATATTGCCTGGAAAAAAGGCAGTAATTATTACTAATCCGTTAGTAAGAGAGCTTTATGGCAATAAAATAGCAGATTTGTTTTCCGAGAATGGGATTCTAACTCATATAATCGAGATTCCTGATGGTGAAAAAAGCAAATCACTATTGATGGCAGGGAATATTTATGACCATCTATTGCAGTTTAAGACAGACCGTTCTACTTCGCTTGTTGCCCTGGGAGGTGGAGTTATTGGTGATTTAGCAGGATTTGTGGCCGCTACTTTTATGAGAGGCATTCCTTTAATCCATATCCCGACAACACTTTTAGCCCAAATTGATAGTAGTATTGGTGGAAAAACTGCCATTGACCACCCAAAAGCAAAAAATATAATAGGAAGTTTTTATCAACCTATTGCCTGTATTGCTGATACTGATGTTTTGGCCAGTTTACCGATAGCACATTTAAAAAATGGAATTGTAGAAGCCATTAAAATTGCCATTATCAGCTCTCCTTCATTTTTTAGCTGGATTGATGATAATATAGAACAATTATTATTTAAAGATAAGAATGCACTGGAAAATCTGGTAAACCAGGCAGCCCGGTTAAAAGTCAATATTATTTTAGAGGATCCATGGGAAAACCATCGAAGATATTTTTTGAATCTGGGTCATAGCATAGGTCATGCGCTGGAAGTTACCGGGGGTTATGATTGGATTACTCATGGAGAAGCAGTTGCACTGGGTACCATCCTGGAGACTAGAATTGCCACTTATAAGAGATTATGTGAACCGGAAGAAAAGCAAAGGATTGAAAATATTTTCAGGAAATTAAAAATTTTGGAAAACATAGATTTAACTAAGATTAAACCATTGGAATGCTGGAATGCAATTCTTCTGGATAAGAAAAACAAAAATGGCAATATTCGCTTTGTTTTACCTGAAAAAGTAGGAAAAGTAAAATTGCAGCAATCAATAGTTAAAAAAGATGTAGATTATGCTTTTGATTCTCTGCAAAATACAGGAGGGAGTAAAAAATGAATATTACTGTTATTCACGGTCCTAATCTAAACCGCCTCGGGATTAGAGATAAAAAATATTATGGAGCGATTACTCTTACAGAAATAAACAAAATGCTTGAAAAAAGAGCGATAACACTAAATGTAAGCCTGAAGATTATGCAATCAAATCATGAAGGGGAAATCATTGATTTTATCCAGCAGTATTCCGATTCAGCAAATGGCATCATTATTAACCCGGGTGCTTTCACTCATTACAGTTTTGCTATCAGAGATGCCTTGGATGACTGTTCTGTCCCGGTTGTTGAGGTTCATTTATCAAATATTTATTCCAGGGAAGGTTTCCGAGCAAAATCGGTAATTGCAGAGGTGTGTGCAGGGCAAATTGCAGGATTAGGGGCTCAGGGATATTTGCTCGCACTGGAAGGGCTTAATTTTTTGATAAAACAAAAGCATCAAATAAGAGAGTAAGAAAACATGAAAGGTGGCTGTGAAGAATGAACAAGGATGATAGTGACTTTAGTGAATTTAGAAAGGTTACTGTAATTGGTTGTGGATTAATAGGTGGTTCCCTTGGTCTGGCATTAAAAAAAAGCCAATTTTCAGGTCAAATATTTGGAATTGATAAAAAAGATGTCTTAGGAAAAGCGATGGAAGTTGGTGCTATTGACAGGGGGTGCGAAAACATAGAGGAGGGCTTAAAGAATGCAGATATAGTTATTCTTGCCACTCCGGTTTGCGAAATAATAAGACTCATAAAAGAAATAAATCCTTATCTATCTAAGAATTGCCTGGTAACGGATACCGGAAGTACAAAAACAGAGATTGTAGAGACGGCAAATAATATATTTTCAGATAAGCATGATTTTATAGGTGGGCATCCCATGGCAGGTTTAGAAAAAGGGGGTATAGAATACGCAAAGGCTGATTTATTTATTGGAAAACCTTATATTACTGTTTCCAGAGAGAATAACAGCGAAATGGCTACCTCAAAAATGTCTAACTTTCTTAAAAAAATCGGTTGTTTTGAAATAAAGCTAAACTCTGTTGAACATGATAGAATTATTGCCCTTGTAAGCCATGTTCCCCAGTTGATATCTGTAATTATGACCGATATGTTTGGACAACTGGTACAGGATGGTTATGATGAGAAATGTTATAAAATAGGTGGAAATGCATTCAATGAATTGACCAGAGTAGCTGGTAGCCCCTTTTCCATGTGGGGTGATGTTTATCAAACAAATAACAAATGGGTTGTCAGTTTTATAGACAATTTAAAGGAAATGCTGGAGAGGGCAAAGGGAAAGATTGCTACAAATCCCTATGGCCTGGAAGAAGATTTTAAGAAAGCGCACTATTTTAAAGAGAAAATGTAGAAAATATTAATTATAAGTATTCAGGATAAAGAGGAAAGTGATTAACTTTTTAAAATAATTTGTCAAAAATAGCTAAATGTGTGAGGTCAATATTATGGAAAATAGAGAAGAAAAGAATGATTATCACTATAAAAAAGATTGCGTAGTTGCATTGCAGGGAGAAATCGGTTCATTTAGTGAGATGGCTGCATTACACTATTTTGGCTCTTCTATTGAGGTATTATCCTGTAATAGCTTTGATGAAGTTGCCCGGATGGTGAAAGAAGGGAAAGCTGATTTTGCAATCCTGCCTATTGAAAATTCCCAAACCGGTGGAATTACCAATGTGCATGATTTATTATTAAGTGAAGAATTATTTGCAGTTGGTGAAATTATATTAAAAATTGAACATTGTTTGATTTCTCATTATAATACTAAAACAGAAGAAATAAAGAAAATATATTCTCATCCACAAGCTTTAGCTCAATGTGAAAGATACCTGATTAAAAATTTTCCCGATTGCCAGATAATTCCTGTTTATGATACTGCTGGTAGTATTAAAAAAATCAGGGAATCAAAAGAGTTATTTGCTGCCGGAATTGCCAGCCAGCGAGCTGCTTTATATTATCAGATGAATATTATAGAAAGAGGAATTGAAGACAATCCTTACAATTATACCCGCTTTTTGGTGTTATTCAAGAGAATTTTGCCTGATGAATCAAATAACAAAACTTCAATTATTTTTGCTGTGGTAAGTGTACCCGGTGCTATATATAAATGCTTGAAGGAATTTGCCATTCGCAATATCAATTTAACCAGATTAGAATCAAGGCCGAGTAGAATGAAACCATGGGAATATATTTTTTATTTAGATTTTGAAAAAGGTTTGCAAGAACAAATTGTTCAAAAAGCATTGGAATCATTAAAGAATTCCACCACTTTTATTAAAATTATTGGTAGTTATAAATCTTATTCAAATGAAAGCAAATGTAAATAAAAAAGTGTTTCAAAAAACTCAGGTTCTTAAAATTCAATTCTATCGGGAAACAATTTATCGAATAATCAAATACCAGTAGAGTTAGAGTATGCAATAAATAGTAAATGTATATCGCGGCAGGCATAGATTTTTTGTTGTAAATGTTGTAATATAAAAAATCATACTAAATAAATATATTGCAAGGGGGCTCTAATTTTAATGTGTGCTCAGGAAAACAGAAAATCTAATAATAATCATAAAGAATCAGTTAATTTTATTCAAGCCATTGTAGACCACGATAAAGCTACAGGCAAATATGGTGGGAGGGTTCATCTTCGTTTTCCACCGGAACCAAATGGTTATTTGCATATTGGACATGCCAAATCCATTTGTCTGAATTTTGGTTTAGCTGAGAAAAATAATGGGTTGTGTAACCTCCGGTTTGACGATACAAACCCGTCTAAAGAAGATGTTGAGTATATTGATTCAATAATAAGAGATGTCAGCTGGCTGGGTTTTGATTGGGAAGACCGGCTTTATTATGCTTCTGATTATTTTGAAAGAATGTATGAAGATGCTATTGCTTTAATTAAAAAAGGGAAAGCCTATGTATGTGACCTGAGCCCTGAGGAGATTAGAAAATATAGGGGTACTTTTACTGAACCGGGGGAAGAAAGCCCCTATAGAAATCGCGCTGTTGAAAGAAATTTAATCCTGTTTAGACAGATGCGAGATGGTCTTTTTGAGGATGGAACCCGGGTTTTAAGAGCAAAAATAGACATGAATTCCCCTAATTTGAATATGCGTGATCCGATATTATACAGGATTGTAAAACAAAAGCATCACCGTACAGGTGATAATTGGTGTATTTATCCAATGTATGATTATGCTCATCCATTGGAAGATTATTATGAAGGTATTACACATTCTATCTGCACCCTGGAATTTGAAGATCATCGCCCTTTTTATGATTGGTTGTTATCCAGTCTGTATTATACTGAATTACCCCGACAGATTGAGTTTGCCAGGCTTGATTTGACTAATACTGTAATGAGCAAGCGAAAATTGCGCACACTTGTGGAAGAAGGTTATGTTAATGATTGGGATGATCCCCGTTTGCCCACTATTTCAGGTCTAAGACGCAGAGGCTATACACCTGAGTCTATCAGGAATTTTTGTGAGAGGATTGGAGTTGCAAAAACAAACAGCGTTGTAGATATTCGTTTTTTAGAACACTGCATAAGGGAAGATTTAAACAAGAAATCACAAAGAGTTATGGCTGTATTAAATCCTCTAAAATTGATAATTGATAATTATCCTGAAGATATCACAGAAGAATTGGAAAGCGAGAATAACCCTGAAGATCCTTCTGCAGGATATCGTAAAATTCCTTTTTCTAAAGTCCTGTATATCGAAAATGATGATTTTCATGAAGATCCTCCCAGAAAATATTTTAGATTGGCTCCCGGTCGGGAAGTAAGATTGAAGAATGCCTATATTATTAAATGTCAGGGATTTGTAAGGGACGAAGAATCCGGTAAAATTATCGAAATACACTGCACTTATGACCCGGATACGAAAAGTGGTCGTCCTGGTGCAAAACGAAAGGTTAAAGGAACCTTGCATTGGGTTTCTGCAAAGCATGCGTTAAAAGCAGAAATTCGTTTATATGATTATCTTCTGCTGGAAAAAGATAAAACAGAATCTGAGGAAGAGAAAGAAAATTTTATAAATCGAATCAATCCCAATTCATTGGAAATTAAGACTGACTGTCTGGTGGAACCCGGTTTAAGTAATTCAGCAAAGGGTGATAAATTTCAGTTTATGCGTAAGGGATATTTTTGTGTTGACCCTGATTCAAATCGAGAAAATTTAGTATTTAACCGTATTGTTACATTACGGGATAGCTGGGAAAAAATAATGAAAGCAAAATAAGGTTGTGTAATTAGATTATCTGAATATATAAAATAAAAGGTTAATAAATGAGGATAGCTTTTTTTACCAATTGCTATAAGCCTTTAATCAATGGTGTAGTCAGCAGTATTGTGTCACTCAAGAATGCCTATGAAAAAAAAGGTCACAGTACCTTTGTTTTTGCACCAAAGGTCAACGGGTTCGTTGATCGGGAAGATAATATATTTAGATATCATTCCGTTAACTTGACTAACAAGGTAAAATACCCTATTGCTATACCATTGTCATTTCGGGCAAGCAAAGTTATAAAGAATTTTAATCCGGATATTGTACATATTCATCATCCTTTTGTACTCAGTATGCCTGCCATAATGTATGCAGCAAGATTAAAAATACCCAAAATATTAACAATTCATACTCAATATGAACGCTATGCCTACTATGTTTCACCTGTACCCCAGGTTATAACAAATGAAGCAATCAGGATGATTGTTTCCAGCTTTGCCTCCAAGGTAGATATTATAACAACACCATCAGAATCAATGAAAACAATTATTAATAATTATAATATAAGGAAAGAGATTGTAGTTATTCCTAATGCTATTGATTTAAAAGTATTTCAGGAAAAAGATGAAGAGGAATGTAATAGAATTAGAGAACAGTTGAAAATAGCCAAAGAGGATGTTGTTCTACTTTATGTTGGCAGGATTTCTTTTGAAAAGAATATTGAAAAAATAATTAAATCGTTATCCCTGGTTAATGAAAAGAATATAAATAAAGCCAAACTTGTTCTGGTTGGAGAAGGTAATGCTCTGAATAAATTAAAGAGTATGGTAAAATCTTTAGGGTTACAGGAAGATGTGAAATTTGTTGGAGCAGTAGAAAGTGAGATAGTGAAAAGCTACTACCAGATATCTAATATATTTACCTTTACATCCACCTCTGAGACTTTTGGAATGGTAATAATTGAAGCCATGGCATCAGGTTTACCTGTACTGGCAGTAAAAGCACCAGGTGTTGTTGACATTATAAATGATGGATTTGACGGTGTTTTGGTAGAAGATGATATATCTGAGTTTGCAATTTGCCTGGAGCTATTGATAAAAAACGAAGATGTGAGGAAAAGATTGTCCAAGGGAGCTTTTTATACAGCACAGCGTTATAGTATTGATAGTATATCAGATCAAATGCTAATTTTATACCAGAAGCTGATTCAAAGAAATATGGACAAATATTAAAAAATAATAATTCTATATTAGAAATCCCACTTAAACTATATAAAAAATAGTACTAATATTTCCGCAAATTCCAGAAAGTAAATTTTGCCAACATTTTTTATTAAATTTATTGCATTGAGATAATAATTGGTTTTTTTCTTATGTTATAATCAGAAAAAAGGAAGTGGTTATAATGAAATCTATAAAATATCTGAAAATTGAAAAGCGGAAGCCCCAGGTATTTCAGCTATATATAAGTATTATAATAGTAATGATAATTTTCAGCATTTCTGCCATTGGCCAATCTGCCCTAAAAAAAGCTACTTTTGCGGGTGGATGTTTTTGGTGTATTGAGGCTGCATTTGAGGAGATAGAAGGAGTAGTAGACGCTGTATCCGGTTATACCGGAGGAGAGACGCCTGATCCTACTTATGAAGAGGTTTCTACAGGTAAAACCGGTCATTTGGAGGCAGTTGAGGTAACTTACGATTCTTCAAAAATCACATATGCAGAATTATTGGATATCTTCTGGCGAAATATTGATCCTACTGACCCCTCCGGGCAATTTGCCGATAAGGGTAGCCAGTATCAAACCGCAATTTTTTATCATGATGATGAGCAAAAATTGTTAGCAGAAGAATCAAAGGATAATTTATCCGAATCAGGAAAATTTCAAGGAGAAATTGTCACAAAAATTTTACCTTTATCAAAATTTTACCAGGCAGAAGAATATCACCAGGATTATTATTATAAAAATGTAATTCAATATCAATGGTATCATATTGGGTCTGGACGGGCAGATTATATTGAATCAAAATGGGGAGAAGAGAATATGGAAAAAAAATGGGATGAAAACTATCAAAAACCATCAAAAGAGGAGTTAAAAGATGTTTTAACTCCATTGCAATACCAGGTTACTCAGGATAAAGGCACAGAAACACCCTTTGATAACGAATACTGGAATCATAAAGAAAAGGGGATTTATGTTGATATAGTATCCGGAGAGCCACTTTTTAGTTCTATTGATAAGTTTGATTCAGGGACAGGATGGCCAAGCTTCAGTAAGCCACTGGAAGCTGAAAATATTGTTGAAAAGGAAGACAGAAGTTATATGATGGTCAGGACCGAGGTTAGAAGCAGATATGCTGATTCACACCTTGGTCATCTGTTTAATGATGGTCCGGAACCTACCGGTTTGAGATATTGCATAAATTCTGCGTCTCTACGCTTTATTCCTAAAGAAGATTTAGAACAAGAAGGATACGGGCGATATTTAGAGCTGTTTTAATTTTTTAGAGACAGTTTAAAAAGGATATAACGGCTGGTGTCATATTTAAATACAATATAAAATACCAGCCGTTTTTATTATCATGGTTGATATTATCATCTATTTACAAGTTTCATAATATTTTTTTTGAAATTTGACACAAATTATTTATAATGATATAATTTCTCAAGATATTAAACTATTAATTATTTAACACATTAAAGATATTATAAAAAACAATAAAGACAAAATATTTTATAGCTTTGATTTAATTGTCTCCAAAAAAAAGAAATGTATTGGAGGAAAATTATGAACAATTATCCACGTTGGAAAAATGAAATGACTGATCAGTTATTTATGGCGATATTGACTTTAGAGAATAAAGATGAATGCTATCGTTTTTTTGAAGATATAGCAACAATAAATGAAATAAAAGAACTAAGTCAACGCTTAGAGGTTGCCAGAATGCTTAGCGAAGGATTTATTTATGAAGATATTGTACAAAAAACCGGAGCAAGTTCTGCGACCATCAGTCGGGTAAAAAAATGCTTGAATTATGGTGCTGATGGTTATCAGATTGTTTTAAAAAAACTAAAAAAGAAAAAAATAAACATTAAATAATGGAGGAATTTTGATGTACAAAAACAGAAATATTATTACAATTTTATTATGTATGGTGCTGCTTTTTGGGATAACAGTATTAACCGGGGTATCTGCTGAAAAGGAAGTCTATATCAATGGTATTGACGCAGATTATCCTCCCCATGCATATGTGGATGAATCGGGTAAACCTGCTGGATTCGATGTAGAAGCGTTAGATTGGATTGCTGAAGAAATGGGCTTTGAGGTTGTTCACCAGCCTACTGCCTGGGATGGAATTGTATCAAGTCTTTTAGCAGAAAAAATCGATATGGTTTTTTCTGGAATGAGCATAACAGAAGAAAGAAAAGAAAAAGTCAATTTTACAATTCCTTATTGGTCAATTGACCAGGCAATAAGTGTTAGGAGTGATTCCGATCTGAATGCTATAGAAATATTTATGGGTGATTATACAGTTGGAACCCAACGAGGATGTACTGCTGCCATGTGGATTGAAGATAATTTAATCAATCAGGAGCTATTTCCAAAAGATAGCCTTAAACTCTATGAAGGATTTTCTTTGGCAGTACAGGATGTCTTAAACGGAAGAGTTGATGCTGCGATGATGGATGATGTGATGGTTGAAGATGCAATTCGCAAGGGAATGGACATTAAAGTTATAGGTACCATAAAAACCGGTGAAGAGTATGGCGTAGCAGTTAGAAAAGATGATTCAGAGCTTTTAGAATTGCTGAATGAAGGAATTAAACGCATTATGAATTCACCAAGATGGGATGAGTTAAAAGCCAAATATTTCCAGGCTCAGTAAATTTTAGATAATAAAAATACATATAATTTTAAAAAGAATTAATAACGGGGATATAAATTAAGAATTTATATCCCCAATTTCATGTTAAATTTATTGAACATTAAGGATAAAGTATAAATTATGGAAAACTTGATGGTTATTTATCAGGCACTACCTTATTTACTACAGGGAATTGTGACCACATTAAGTCTGGTATTAAGCGCAATGATTTTAGGTTTTATTATAGGTGTACCACTATCAGTGGGGCAGGTTTATGGATCTAAATGGGTAAAAAAGTCTATTGGTATTTATGTCTGGTTTTTTCGTGGTTTGCCAATTCTGGTTTTGCTCTTCCTATTTTATTATGGATTATTTTCAATGATAGGATTAAACTTATCTGCTTTTATTTCGGCAGTTTTGGTGTTAGGCTTGCGAAGCTCTGCCTACCAGACACAGATTTTTAGAGGAAGCATGCAGTCATTAGGACAGGGGCAGCTTTTGGCTGCTCAGTCTCTCGGGATGAGTAAAGGGAAGGCTATCTGGAATATTATTTTGCCACAGGCATTAAGGATATCAATTCCCGGCTGGTCTAATGAATATCCGGCAATGCTGACCGAATCTGCTGTTACATATGCTATTGGTGTCATGGAGGTTTTAACAAGAGGTAATTTTATTGCCTCGAGAACTTATCGACCAATGCCTATTTATCTCACTTGTGCATTAATTTTTATACTTTTATCTTACATTGGAATGAAACTGTTGCATATGCTGGAAGAAAAGGTAAGGATTCCCGGGTTCGAGGAATGAGAGGACTATAATGAAACATGAAAAAGAGTTATTATTACAGGTAAAAGATATTCATAAATCTTTTAGCGGCAAAGAAGTTCTGAAAGGAGTTTCTTTTGACGTTTATAAAGGAGAAACAAAGGTTGTTATTGGACCTTCAGGTACAGGTAAAAGCACTTTATTAAGATGCATAAATCAATTAACTTTTCCGGATAAGGGTACGGTTTGGTTAAGAAACCAGGAAGTAACTCATCATAATTTAAAAGAAATTAACCATTTTCGACAAAAAATAGGAATGGTCTTCCAGGATTTTAATCTTTTTGATCACCTTGATGCAGTAAGAAATGTAGAAATTGCCCTGATTAAGGTCAAGGGAATGAAAAAAGAGGAAGCCAGGGGAAAAGCAATATTTGAATTAAAAAGAGTAGGGTTGGAAAGAAAGGCTATGTTTTACCCTGCCCAGTTATCCGGGGGACAAAAACAGCGTGTTTCTATAGCCAGGGCATTAGCAATGGATCCTGAAGTAATGCTTTTCGATGAACCTACATCGGCACTGGATCCGGAATTAATAGGAGAGGTGTTGGGTGTTATGCAAAAATTAGCCCGTGAAGGAATGACCATGATAGTTGTTACTCATGAGATGGGTTTTGCCCGTTCAGTTGCGGATGAAATAATATTTTTAGAAAGAGGCAAATTATTAGAAAGTGGGCCGCCGGAAAAATTATTCCAAAATCCGAAATATGAAAGGACAAAAAAGTTTTTGTTCAAATTAACAGAGCTATATGGAGATGTCAATAGAAAGAAATAATGATTAACTTTGAATTTTTTTTGGAAATACTTTTTCCTTCTTTAATAGAAGGTTTTATAATGACTGCTAAACTGGTTTTCTGGTCAATTCCAATTGGTTTAGTTATGGGAATTGTGGTAGCCGTTGGTCGGGTTTATGGGAATACCCTGATATCTTTTTTTAGTAAACTCTATATTATATTTTTCAGGGGAACTCCACTATTAATTCAATTATTTATTCTATATTATGGGTTTCCATCTATTGGAATATATTTGTCTCCTTTTACATCTGCGGTTATTGGTTTTGTTTTATGCAGCAGTGCCTACCATGCAGAATACATCAGGGGAGCAATACAGTCTGTAAAGAGTGGTCAATTACTGGCAGCACAGGCTCTGGGGATGAGTAAATTAAGTGCTGTCTGGAATATCATTCTTCCCCAGGCATTGAGAAGAGCTATCCCTGGTTGTTCCAATGAAATTATTTATCTTATTAAGTATTCTTCTCTTGCCTATATGGTAACCTGTATTGAATTAACAGGGGCCGGCAAGATAGTAGCCTCACGCTATTTTACTTACACAGAAGTGTTTTTGGTAGTTGGGGCTATTTATTTAGCGATTGTATCCCTGGCAACAAAAGTATTGAATATATTAGAAGAAAGATTATCATTTCCTGGATGGGAGAATAAGAGATAGTGAAAAATAAAATAAAAATTAAAAAACCAATTTCTCTTGAACATTCAAGCTTAAAATATCCTCTGCCAAAAAAATTATTATTAGAACTATCCAGGGAATTAGAAAATATAAACAAATATCCAAGTGGAGGCAATTATCAGGAATTATCTGCCAAATTTGCTGAGTATGCCGGTGTTCTTGCTGACAATATATTGCCTGCCAATGGTTCTGATGAAGTAATCGAATCTGTTACCAGGGCTTTTGGCGCCAAACTTATTTTAATACCGGTTCCTACTTTTTCCCAGTATGAAGTAAGTGCAATTAGAAATGGGTTAAAAATGAAACTGGTAAATTGCTTATATGATTATGAATATAAATTGAATTATGATGAGAAAGATCTGAAGGATGCTAGCCTGGTTTGGATATGCAATCCTAACAATCCGACCGGGGGATCTGTTCCCAGGGATACAATTGAAGAGATTCTCTGTAAAGCATCTGGCATTGTTGCAGTTGATGAATGTAATTATGAATATCTGGGAGAAACAGTAGCAGATCTGATTGATAAATATCCCAATCTTGTAATTTCTCGAAGTTTCTCTAAAAATTTTGGTCTTGCTGGACTCAGGTTGGGTTTCACAATTGGCAATTCAAAAAATATTGAAAAAATTGCCAGATATTACCAGCATTTCCGGGTTAATAAGATGGCTGAGGTTGCCGGAATCAAGGTCTTGAAATACATAGATTATTATAAGAAGATATGGCAGAAAATAGCACGCATAAGAGAGTTTTTTATTGAAGGTCTTTATCAGATAAATATCAAGACTTTCCCATCCAGGGCTAATTTTGTCCTGGTAGATTTTATTACCAGAAAAAAAACCCAGCTTGTTTGGCAATACTTAAGAGATGAGGGAGTTTATTCCTTTGCTGCCTGGGGAGACGAGTTTTCGGGTTTAGAAAACCATTATATCCGTTTTACTGTTGGAAATCAGCAGGAAATGGAATATACTCTAAATCTCCTAAGAAAATATCAAAGGAAAATATAAGTTCATCTGATTTCTTATTTCATTGTTTTGTCTTACCAAAATATACATAATTTTAATCAAGAATGTATTATCCATCAATAATAATTATACACTTTTAATATTTAATCATTTTTATTTTTTCTCATATTTAGTTTATAATTATAAAATAAACAGTCTAATCAATTTTAATCAAATTTTGTATGTTAGTAAATAATAAAATAATAAAATAATAAAAGAAAAAAATCTGGAGGGATTATCCTGGCTGGTGTTATAAATTCTTTATATCAAAAAAAATTAAAATTATTTATTTTCATAGTTTTGTTTTTCATTTTTTCATTTTTTACTATTGTTCAAGCCCAGGTAGGAGAAATATCACAGGAAAAACAATTAAGAATTTTTCAGCTTTCACATATATTGGAAGAGGAAAAAAAATTTGACCTGCAGCAGTCCTATTTCAATAATGCTAAGGTTTATTATTATAATGAACATTATTCGATGGCTGTCAGTGAATTGGAAAAAATAGAATACAGTAATTTATATATCCCTCTTTATCTTAGAAGTCAATTATTGAAAGGCCAGTGTTACGAAAAATTACAAAGATGGGAATCGGCTGTATATGTTTATCAGAATATTAATGAAAATATTCCCTTGATGAAGGATTATTCATCGTATTTTTTAGCTAAAGCTTATCTTAAAATTTATGATATAAATAGGGCTATTGGATTGTTTCAAGAAATAATTGAAGAATATCCTGATAGTGCATTGGTGCCCCATGTAAGATATCAGATTGCTTTAGCTTACCTGGGAGAAGGAAATTTGGAATATTTTTTAGAAGAATCCAGGCTAGCGATAGATGTCGCTGTTGAAGAGACATTTAAGGCAGGAGTACTTAACAGATTGAGCAATGTTTTATGGGAAGACAAGCAATTTCTAAATTCTTTAGTTTATCTTAAGAATTTAATTGAAAATCGTTATAACCCTGAACGTATAGCCAGCTATGAGAATTTATTTGTACAACGGTATCAGATAGCCAGAAAAAGTGAGAATATTGAAATGACTCCTGATTTATTACTTTTTTGTGCCGGTTTATATTTTAATTATCGACAGTATGAAGTATCTGAAAAGATATATGATGAAGTAATAACATTATATCCCGACCAGGTACAACTGGCAGATGTTTATTATGACAGGGCTAGGGCTGTCCATTACCAGGGTGATTACGAAAGAGGGATAGATCAATGTATTTATATCCTGGAAAATTTTGGAGATAATGAAGATATTATTATAAGGACCACATACTTATATGCAGGGGCTTTACTGTCTTCTGAAAATCGTGTGATGGCAGTTGAAAAATATAAAGAAATTATTGAAAAATATCCAGAAAGTTATTTTGCCCAATTATCATATCTACAATTGTCAGAAATTAAATTTTTACAAAATCAGGAAGAAGATGGTATTAAAATATTGGACCAATTAATTTCTAAATATCCTGCATCTTCCCAGGCAAGAGAAGCTAGCTGGAAATTAGCCCGTTACTACACCAATTATGATGAAAAACATAATGCTCTAAAATATTATAAAACAATATATGATAATTTTCCTGATAGTAGCCGGGCTGATGATGCTCTGTATTGGTTTGGTAAATTACAGGATTCTCTTGATAGAGAAAACAGCCGGCAGGTTTATAAAATGTTGCTGGATAACTATCCGGATAGTTATTATACTATCCATATACCAGAAGAAACAAAACAGGAAAACACTGATATCGGACAAATGATAAAAAATAGCAAAAGTATTACCTTTAGTGATATTAAAAGTATTTATATTCCAGTAGAAAATGATTCCCAGCTGGCTATCTATAAAGCTGAATTATTAAATTCTATTGGTATTTATACAGAATCCGCTTCAGAAATAATTAAAACCCTAAGTTATGAACCTGGAAATATATATCTGTTGTATTTGTTAACTGAAATATATTATCAAAACCAGGAGTATTACCGTTCTATTGGCTATGCACAAGCTTTATTAGATTACTTTTTTAATAATGACAGGATAAAAGAAATACCTTTTCAGTTCTGGCAATATGCCTTCCCGGATAATTATATATCAATAATTTCTGAACAGGCAAATGAATATGATTTGGATCCTTTATTGGTTTTGGCAACCATTAGAGAGGAGAGTCATTTTAACAGTTATTCTGAATCCAGGGCAGGAGCCAGGGGATTGATGCAAATTATTTTGTCCACAGGCGAATGGATTGCTCAAAAATTAGACATCCAGCCATTTAATTATGATTTACTGTTTAATCCTGCTATAAACATAAATTTTGGATGCTGGTATTATAGATATTTACAGGAAAAATATGATAAAAACTTTTACCTTATGATTTCTGCATACAACGCAGGTCCAGGAGTTACCGATAGATGGGTACAGCAGTTTAATATTAATGACATTGATTCTTTTGTAGAAAATATTCCTTATGATGAAACCACCGAACATATTAAAAAAGTAATTCGCTCTTATCAAATTTATAAGTTTATTTATAGATAGATGTAAAAAAAGTGATATAAAGTAAAAAATAAGTACAGAATTCCCAATTTTAACTTAATTTTTAAGTTTCATCCAAGTTAACAAAATTATATGTCAAGATAGACAAGAAAATTGACAAAATCATAAAAAAACAATAAAATGTTTTTAGATATAAATACTTTGTACCAAGGAGGAAAGAAATGGAAGAATACCTGACTGCAAAACAAGTAGCTGATTATTTACAAGTAAAACCATTAACTATTTACCAATGGGCAAGAGAAGAAAAGATACCTGCAATAAAAATTGGTAGAATCTGGCGTTTTAAGAAAGATGTTATCGATTCATTTTTGGAGGAGCAACTTAACAACAGCAAAGATATGAAGTAATATATTTTAGATTAAAGAGGTTGATTATTATCTGAATTATTTTTAAAAATTTACAATTTTTAAAATATTAGTTTAAAAAAATATAATTGTATGATATAATTTCATACTACAAAAAGTATAATCGATAAATTGCTGCTCCTTCTTAATGATATTCTAATTCCTTCTGTTCAATGTTGGAATATTATTAATATTAATAATATTACTAAAATATTAAGGGAAAGTTTATAGATGCACAGAAGTAACAAGAAAACAGGTAATACTAATGCCAAATGTAAAGTGTTTAGTATTACCAAAAGTCATATACTACCGATTGTCCTGCTGAATATCCTTTTTATTTTTAATATATTCCTTAACACTTTCGCACAGCAATATGTGGAATATCAAATAGAAGAAGGGGACTGTCTGTGGACTATTGCCCGACAATTTCAATTATCGGTTCAGGATGTTACTACGGTAAATAATCTTGATGAAGCGCAAATACTATCTCCAGGATCCAAGATTAAAATACCTCAAAAACAGACAGGTAACTCTAATGAAAACAAAGACACTGACATTATTGTACATACTGTACAAAAAGGTGAAAGCCTTTGGGATATCGCTCAGCAGTACAGGCTTTCCCTGGATTGTATTTCCTCAGCAAATAATCTAAATAAGCCGGATTCGCTTTATATAGGACAAGAAATAAATATTCCGATTCAAAAAAATGAAAATACAGAACAGGAAGCAAAATCTGCACTCACTTATGAAGAAGAAAAAACAAATATTTTAGACATGAATAATAGTTTGAACCAGGAGTTTAGAAATCTGGTGAAGGAAACAGAATATGCTGTTAAAGCAGGAGAAAGTTTATGGACTATTGCTCATAATTATCAGGTGTCTTTAAGCGAATTAACTGAAATAAATGATTTAGAAGATGCTGAGAAACTTTCTGTTGGCCAGGTTATCAAGATTCCTTTGCACAATTGGACTAAAGATGATGAAGATAGTGAAGAGGAAACACGATATGAATGGGTCGAACATATTGTTGAATCCGGAGAAAGTGTTTCGCTGATAGCTCAGAAATATCATGTCCCTGTGGAGACTATTTGTGAGTTAAACCAAATTTCTCTCCAAGATTATGTTTATCCCGGTCAAAGGATTAAAATAAAAGTTAGCGAATATACACCAACTGAAACTTTGGTGTCCCAGGAAACAAAAGCCGCGGTTGTTAAGAATACTACTGCAAAGGACAGTACTCCTGAAGATGATAGTAAGCAGGCTTATTATACTGTTAAGAAAGGGGATACTTTATGGAGTATTGCCCAAAGCCATAGTGTATCTATGGAAGGTATTTTGGCGGTAAACTATTTAAGCAATAAAGATGTTCTAACTGTTGGTCAGAGACTGGAAATACCTGCTATGGGTGGGTCAGGTCAGAGCAGCAGTAAAGTGCAAACAGTGGAGTACACCGTAGCGAAAGGGGATTCTCTCTGGATTATTTCCCAAAAGTTTGATATTAAAATGCACGAAATAATAAATATCAATCAACTGCAAAATATTACTCAATTGTCTGTTGGGCAAAAATTGAATATTCCAGCAACTGAAAAAGCGCTGGCTGCTGTCCAGAGTACAAAAACATCTGTTGTTACAGTACAAGAAGAAAAACCAAAAGAAATAGTCCATTTTGTCCAAAAAGGGGAGACTCTCTGGGGAATTTCCAGGAACTACGGAGTAAGTATCAATACTATTACTACTGCCAATCGTATATCAGAAAGCACCAGTCTTGTGGTAGGTCAAAAACTTGTTATACCTAATGTCAGAGATTCGGCAATTTCTTCCCGTTCATTTATATGGCCGGTTAATGGCTTGATTACTTCACAATTTGGCATGAGAACTTTAGGTGGCAGGAGAGATTATCATACAGGAATTGATATTGATGGAAAAACAGGTGATCCAATCAGGGCCGCTGAAAGTGGAAAAGTCAGTTTTAGTGGTTATATTAACGGGTATGGAAATACTGTTATTATTGATCATTCCAGAGGTTTTTCTACTGTATATTCTCATAATTCCAGCAATCTGGTTAGTGAAGGTCAAAGTGTAAGCAAGGGAGACATTATTTGCAGGCTTGGCGCTACTGGTAATGCTACAGGTTCCCACCTGCACTTTGAAGTAAGACAAGACGGCAAACCGATCAATCCCATTAATTACCTGCCTTAATAAATACACCATATTTAAAAACAATTTATATCATACCTGAATTCCTATTTTTTTATTGGTCTTATTTTATAAAATTTGGTAATGATAAAACAAAGTTGCACTTAGAATCTTAAAAAACTGTTGATAAATAAGTATATTCAAGGGATAAAAATAGCTGCTTATTGCAGCATATATTTTAGTAAACACTTAAGAAATATTTTTCTGTTTCTATTTAATGTAAACAATAACACGATGAACCTACAAAGCTTATTAAATAAGACACATTGTCATTTTAGAATTAAACTTAAATGTTTTAAAGATTGCTAAATTAATAAATTTATATTTCAAAGATCAAATTTAGTGCAACTATGGTTATGTATTACCTTATATTATATATAAACCATAATTGCAAATATACTGTTAGTGTAAAATTTACTGGGGTACTTAAATACAATCCTATGATTTGACTTAATAATAAATCAGGTGTATCATTAATATTTAGGTACTTTGATGATTTTATGGAGGATATGTTTTGGAGGTGACAACGAATTCTTATTCGTTACCTATGTTTAAAAAGGGAGATAAGGTTGCTCACCCTATCTTTGGGGTAGGCAGCATTGCAAATATAGAAGAAAAAAATGTTCTAAATAAGAACGAGAAATATTATATTCTCGATTTAGCCATAAATCAGATGACATTGATGATTCCTATTAGAAAAGCAGTTGATATTGGATTAAGAAAAATTGTAACAAAAGATAAAATTCCTGAAGTCTTAGAAATATTAGCTAATGATATGGATGAGATGGAACAGGATTATAAATCAAGAATAAAAACTCAAATGGAAATGGTTGACAGTGGTAATTTAAAAAGAGTTGCACAGGTAGTCCGAAATTATAATAAACGAAAAAAAATAGATGCATTATCAGCTACTGAGAAAAGCTTATTAGAAAGAGCAAAGAAAATATTAATAAGTGAAATTAAAGCGGTTTTTGACATTGATGAAAAAGAAGCAAAAACCATAATCAAAGAATATCTTCGGAAAGCAAAACAAAATAAAGACAAACCAAAGGAAAAGCAATCAATATAAATAGTGTGGTTCTATTATTGGTTTCGTATTTTTTAATTTAAATATTATCCTAATGTAACCTGCCGTGATAATTCATTGCAGGTTACATGTTTTTATGCAAATAATTTATACTTGTATTGTATTGTAAATATATAATTTGGAAACTATATCGTTTAATTAAATCTTAATACAGTAAAAACAAAGGAGATATATTTTAATGGAAAAAGATAAACTTATAGATGGAAAAGCGATTTCAATGCAAATTCAAGAAGAAGTGATATTAGAGTCAGAGGAATTCTTTGAGAAAACAAATATTTATCCCAAACTCTCAGTTGTAATATTAGGCGAAGACCCAGCCTCCCTTTTTTACATTAGAATGATTGAAAAAACTTGTAAAAAAGTGGGTTTTCAATTTGAAAAATACTCTTTGTCTGCACAAACTAAAGAAAATGAATTACTGAATTTAATAGAGCAATTAAATAATGATAATAAAACCCATGGCATTATTATTCAGACCCCTCTTCCCAGGCATATAGGCCAGAATAATATACAAAAAGCACTATCTGCTAATAAAGATGTAGATTGCTTTAACCCTATAAATATGGGGAAATTGGCTATTGGCAACCCCTCATTTTTACCCTGTACCCCCTATGCAGTTTTTGAGATTTTAAAAAGAGAAAAAATTAAAGTAGAAGGAAAACATGTTGTAATTGTCGGCAGAAGCAGTATTGTCGGTAAGCCATTAGCTTTAATCTTGCTGTTAAAAAATCCTGACGCCAATGCAACAGTTACTGTTTGCCATTCAAGGTCAGGCAATCTTGCTAATTTTACCCGGAAAGCAGATATAATTGTAGCAGCTGTGGGACAAGCTGAATTAATTAAAGCTGATATGCTTGAAAGCTATCCGGTAGTAATTGATGTTGGAACAAATGAAGTTGACGGGAAACTGGTAGGAGATGTAAGTTTTGAAGAAGTATCTAAAATAGCATCCAGGATTACACCCGTGCCAGGAGGAGTAGGCCCGGTTACTAATATGATGCTCATGAAGAATACTCTTCAGGCAGCAAAAAATATAGTCCAGAATAATTAATTAATCAGTTTTTTTCTTTTTACTTCTTTTTATTTTTTCCAGATGAATAAGTAGGGCGGTAATATCAGAAGGAGTAACCCCGGGTATTCTTTTTGCCTGGCCAAGGGAAACAGGTCTTATTTCACTGAATCTTTGTTTCCCTTCATGTGAAATACCATATAATTTTTGGTAATCAATATCAGCAGGTATTTTATAATCTTCATTTTTCTTAAATCTTCTCACTTCTTCTTCCTGCCGCTTAATATACCCGGAATACTTTATTTGAATTTCTACTTGCTCAATAATATCTGGATTTAACACAGGTCTGTCCGGATCTAATATTCCAGAAGCAGAATAGGTTAATTCCGGCCTTGTTAATAAATCTGCCATACCCATTGGTTTTTGCAGGGGAGATGAGTTTAACATTTCTATTTTTTTATTTGTTTCTTCATTAGGATATATTTTTAATTGCTGGAGACGATTGATTTCAGTATTAATTGCCTCTTTCTTTTTTTGGAATTCTCTATATCTCTCTTCAGAGATAAGGCCATATTTATATCCATAAGGGGTTAATCTTAAGTCAGCATTGTCCTGTCGAAGCAACAACCGATATTCAGCCAGCCCGGTTCTTAATCTGTATGGTTCAGTAATGCTTTTTGTCACCAAATCATCTATTTCAACAGCAATATAGGCTTGTGAACGGTCTAAAATAAAAGGCTCATTATTATCCAGTAATTGAACTGCATTAATTCCTGCAATTAAACCCTGTTCGGCAGCTTCTTCATACCCGGATGTTCCATTTATCTGGCCTGCCAGAAACAGCCCTTTTATCATTTTTGTTTCCAGTGAGTATTTCAATTGATGTGGCAAGATAATATCATATTCAATAGCATAACCATATCTGACTATATGGCAATTTTCCAATCCCTGAATAGTCTGCAAGGCCAGATGTTGTACAGATGGGGGAAGGCTGGTAAAAAATCCCTGCAGATAAATTTCTTCTGTTGATTCACTTTCCGGTTCGAGAAATATTTGGTGAGATTCATGGTGTGGAAAACGAACAATTTTATCTTCTATAGAAGGACAATAACGAGTTGCTGTGCTTTGTATAGTGCCATTAACAAGTGGGACCTGAGTAATATTTGCCTTAATTATCTCTTGAGTTTTGGTATTGGTTCTCGTGCTGTATACAGTGTGTTTGGAATAAATTCTTTTTTCAGATTCATATGAAAAAGCAAGAGGCTCATCAGCACTTTTTTGCTGCGTTAGATTAGAAAAGTTAATACTTCTTTTATCAATACGAGGAGGAGTACAGGTATTCAACCGTGTAGTGAGAAATCCAAGTGACCTGATTTGTTTTGCCAGGTCAGTAGAGGCAATTTCTCCCGCTCTGCCCGCACTATAACTGATTTTGCCAATATAGATTTTTCCGTCTAGAAAAGTTCCGGCTGTGATAATAACAGTGGGAGAAAAGAATTGAACCCCGCTTTGCAATCTAACTCCTTCAATCTTGTTGTTGTATCTTATTAATAAATCTGTAACCATTTCCTGAATCAGGTATAAATTATCCTGATTTTGAATGGTTCTAATCATTTCTTTCTTATATCTATTTTTATCAATTTGGGCACGCAAGGCCCACATTGCCGGCCCTTTACTGGTATTGAGCATCCTGATATGCAAAGTGGATTTATCAGTTATTTTGGCTAATTCTCCCCCCAGGGCATCTATCTCTCTGGCTACATGTCCCTTCCCCGGACCCCCAATAGAAGGGTTACAGGGCAAGAGGGCTATGTTGTCTACATTTGAGGTAATCAATAATGTTTTAGCACCCCTGCGTGCAGCGGCTAATGCAGCTTCACATCCCGCATGTCCTGCTCCAATTACTATCACATCATATTGAAAATTTTTCATATTTGCCCTTCCATTTTATCATTATTTTGTTTCATTAAAAAAAGATAGCACATTCTAAAATATTTTGCACCTTTTTGTCAAGAACACTATTATATTATTTTAAGTTCTTGCCGTAAAAAAAAAGTTATGTTATACTTTAATCGGAGAGATGACCGAGTGGCCGAAGGTGGTTGCCTGCTAAGCAATTGAGCGGATGTTAAGTCTGCTCCGAGGGTTCGAATCCCTCTCTCTCCGCCATTTTATTTATTTAATCCCCATTTTTCTCTTAAGGAGGTTATAATGACTTCCCATTCTAAACAAAAACAATTACCTGACATTCCTGGTTTGAATATTCATAACAATTTTCAATATGGTGATTTAGGAAAAGCTCTATTGTTTCATGGCCAGGTATATAATCAGGAATATGGATTTAATCATGAATTCGAAGCATATGTGGCAGGAGGACTGGCTGAATTTGCCAATAATTACATACAAGGAAAAAGTTCATTATGGATTGCTGAATGTAAAAATGATATCATAGGTTCAATTGCTATCTTAGAAAGGAAGAACAAACAAGCCCAGTTACGCTGGTTTCTTGTTCATCCGCATTATCAGGGATTAAATTTAGGCAGGTACCTGCTTCAAGAAGCAATCGATTTTTCCAGGAATGCAGGATATGAGAGTATATTTTTATGGACATTAGATAACCTTCTTGCGGCAAAACATATTTATGAAGCAAATGGTTTTAGAAAGGAACAAAAAAAGAAGCATTTTCTTTGGGGTCGACAGTTGGAAGAATTATATTATGTCTTAAAATTAACAAAATAATTGACAGAAGAATGGTAATATATTCAATATAATTTTAGTTTTTTAATACAGGAGGATTTATGGTAAAGAAATTATATCGTTCACGGAAAGATTCGATGATTTCTGGTGTATGTGGAGGTATAGCAGAGTATTTTGATATAGATTCCACATTGGTTCGTTTGGCTGCAATTCTTATTGTTTTTTTGGGAGGCGTTGGCTTGCTTGCCTATATCATAGCCTGGATAATAGTTCCACTGAATCCTGACCAGGAAACTGAAGATAATAGGGATAATATGCAAGAAGAAAAATCCTTCCTGAATCAGAATGAAGTAAAAAGTAATAATAATAGCCATGTCTGGGGTGGCTTAATTCTTATATTTATAGGTTTGTTCTTTTTATTGAGAAGCTTTTTCCCACGTTTTATTCTGGTAAAATTTTGGCCAGTTATTCTTGTGGTTATCGGTATTGTTTTAATATTCCAGGCTCTTTCAAAAAAATAACTGCAAAAAATGAAATAATTTGCCATATTATATTACCTTGAAATCTTTTAATCTTAAGTTTATAGAGAACTAATTTTTCATTAAGGAGAAGCAATGAAATTTCCGGAATCTAAAACTAAAATTGTCTGTACCCTGGGCCCGGTTTCAAACAATAAAAAAATAATCAAAGAGTTAGTAGCAGCGGGAATGAATGTAGCACGTTTAAACCTGGCTCATGATGATATAGAATATCATCGGAAAACACTAAATAATATAAGGGAAGTTGAAAAAGAGCTGGACATTTTTCTTCCGGTAATGATGGATATTCCCGGTCCGAAAATAAGAATAGGAGAGATAAAGGATGGACCTATTCTTTTAAAAAAAGGACAGATTATTCGATTGACAACCAAAAATATTATAGGAGATGAATCTATTATTCCGGTAGAATATGAGTCCTTATTTCAGAGCATAAAAAAAGGAAGCCTGGTTTATTTATATGATGGATTCATTCAGCTGAGAGTCAAAGAAATTCAGGGTGATGAAGCGCTATGTTTGGTAATGACCGGCGGAAAGCTGGATTCACACAAAGGTCTCAATTTACCCAAAGCAAAGATTATAATTGATCCCATAAGAGAGAAGGATCTGGAACTTATTTCCTTTGGGTTGGAGGAAGGAGTAACAATATTTGGAATATCATTTGTTGAGAAAGCAGAAGATATTCTAAAGGTAAAAGAGTTTGCCGGGAAGAAAGGCAAAAAAATATTTACTGTAGCAAAAATTGAACGGGAAGAGGCTGTAAAGAATATTGATGAAATTCTTAATGTAACTGATGCTATTATGGTAGCCAGGGGCGATTTAGGAGTACAGGTGAACATTGAAGATATTCCGGTAATTCAGAAAAGATTAATTGCCAAGGCAAATAGAATGAGTAAACCTGTGATAACTGCTACTCAGATGCTGGTATCCATGACAGATCATATCAGGCCAACCAGGTCTGAGGTAACTGATGTAGCCAATGCTATTTTGGATGGAACAGATGCCACTATGTTATCTGAGGAAACTGCAGTAGGCCAGTTCCCGGTAGAGGCAGTAAGAATGATGACTGATATTGCTATTTCCACAGAATTAGAATATCGTACTTTACCACACCACTCTTCTCTATGTGAAGAACTGAGATTTTCTTTTCAGCAGACAAAACCTTCAATAGAAGATATTATTTCCATGCATACAATGGAGAGCAGTCAGGTTATCCATGCTAAATATATACTAACACCAACTGAAAGTGGTAATACGGCAAGAAGAATATCCCGGTTTAAACCATATTGCTGGATTCTTGCTTTTACACCCAATCCGGAAGTTGCCCGTTTTTTATCGCTTTCATATGGAGTTTTTTCTTTTATTATCAATAGAAAGAAAATTGATTGGTACAGAAGGATTATGGATTTATTAGAAGAAAAAAAACTTGTAGAAAAAGGTGAGCATCTTATTTTGACTGAAGGAGCAATCAGAAATAAAACCGGAGGTACTGATTCAATGAGGATAATAGTCGTTGATTAGATAGATGATTTATTTTTTTCTTGAATATTTATTTTTTTAGATTTTAATGTAATCATGTTATAATACTTGTTAATATTTAAGTTTTTATGTAAATCATGAAGATCAGGAGAATAAATGAAAGATAATAAAAATTCATTCAAGGATATTAGTGAAGGGAAAGTGACCGCAATTAGAGGCAGTGTTATTGATGCTTATTTTCCTGAAAAAATACCCAATATACCGAATCTTCTCAAAGCAGTTGATGTTTTTTTTGAAGTAGTTCTTCACCTTGATTCCAAGACTGTTAGGGGAATTGCCTTAACCCCAACACAGGGATTGAAGAGAGGAGATGAGGTAATTGATTATGGGCATCCCTTAAGTGTGCCTGTTGGGAATCAATTGCTGGGAAGGATGTTCAATGTATTCGGAGAAACAATAGATGGGGGTGAAAAAATTGATTCTGAGAAACGCAGGTCGATTTATAATGCACCCCTGACTTTATCAGAACGTTCAACCGATATTGCATTATTTGAAACAGGCATAAAGGTTATAGATTTATTATCTCCCCTGGAAAAAGGTGGCAAAGCCGGCTTGTTTGGCGGAGCAGGTGTGGGCAAAACTGTTCTTATTATGGAAATGATTCATAATATGGCTATCGGCTACCAGGGTGTCAGTCTCTTTTGTGGCATAGGAGAACGCTCTCGGGAAGGTGAGGAACTTTACCGGGAAATGAAAGAATCTGGAGTTTTGGAAAAGGCTGTAATGATTTTTGCCCAGATGAATGAACAGCCAGGTGCCCGTTTTCGGGTTGGACATGCAGCTCTT
>Ga0172377_10000975_pt1 | contig 28401 bp, 28 predicted proteins | sample Pumphouse3metaG_FD_119749 | JGI IMG/M metagenome (GOLD analysis project Ga0172377, IMG submission 119749) | Leachate microbial communities from a municipal landfill in Southern Ontario, Canada - Pumphouse #3 metaG | ecosystem: Engineered > Solid waste > Landfill > Unclassified | place: Canada... | reverse complement strand
TATTTGAGTCAATTTATTTGAGTCAATTTATTTGAGTCAATTTATTTGAGTCAATTTATTTGAGTCGTCAATCCAATCTTCGATCGGATTGACGCCGGGAAGCCCCTAAGGTCTTCCATCCCGGCGCTCTATCTCCTCCGAGAGAATCATCTTCCGTCTATTATCTACCGACCCCCGGATTCTTGCTTCCGGCTTCGTCCCGTACGCTGATATTTACAGCTGTATTTCTTCCAGGTATTGGGGAATATGTGTCTCCCAGTCAAGCCCTTTTTTTATCTCCAGTGCCAGGTTTTCACTCGCCTCGGGTTCGCCGTGTACGATAAATGTTCTGCGCGGTGCTGTTTCAAAATTTCCCAGCCAGTTGAGGATCTCCCGGTAATCTGCATGTGCGGAAAAATCACTGATCGTTTCGATACGGGCAGCTGAACGGATCTGCATGCCATGGATCTTGATCTCATTTTTCCCTTCCTGTAAGGCGCGTCCTCGTGTACCTTCCGCCTGATAGCCGACAAACACGATGCTGTTTTTTTTCTGAGGCAGACGCCGGATCAGATGATGCAGAATTCTCCCGCCGGTCAGCATTCCGCTCGCTGAAATAATAATACACGGTTCATTCTGTTCGTTGATCCGCTTGGAAGCTTCCACCTCGGGCGTAAAGATCGTCTTTGTGGTCTGCATGACATCGACCCCTTTTCTGCTCAGGCTTGTCGCCTCCCGATCATAGATCTGCGGGTATTTTTCGTAGACCTTTGTCGCCTTGATGGCCATTGGGCTGTCAACATAGACCGGTAACACCGGGATTGCATTCTCGTCTTCCAGTTCACGCAGCCGGTATAACAGTTCCTGGGTGCGTCCCACAGCAAAGGAAGGGATCACGATCACACCGCCACGTTGTGCCGTTTCCAGGATAATGCGCTTGATCTCGCTTTTGGGATCGCCCTCCGGATGCAAGCGGTTGCCATAGGTGGATTCGATCAGCAGATAATCCGCGTCCTTGACCAAAGCGGGATTTTTCAGGATCGGACGGTCCGGCCGTCCGAGATCTCCCGAAAACAAAACGGAACGCTTTTCGGTTTCTTCCTGCCATTCCGCACGGATAAAAGCGGAACCTAAAATATGGCCGGCATCCCGGAAAATCGTACGGATCCCGGGTACGGCTTCAAATTCCTGTTCATAGGGTATCCCCTGCAGCAGGGCGATGGCCTTCTGTGCGTCTTCGATACCGTACAAAGGTAAGGCCGGCTTATGTTTACTGAAACCCTTCTTGTTCGCATATTTGGCATCTTCTTCCTGCAGGTGAGCCGAATCCAGAAGCATGATCTCCAAAAGATCCCGCGTAGCTTCGGTACAAAAAACGGGTTTATTGAATCCTTGCCGCACCATTCGCGGCAAATAACCCGTGTGATCGATATGTGCGTGTGTCAGCAAAATGGCATCCAGTTCCTGCGCCACTGACTTCAGGTCTGTCCAGTTTCGTAGACGCAGTTCCTTCAATCCTTGAAAAAGGCCGCAATCGATCAGGACCCGGCTGTTCGCATGCTGCAGAAGATATTTAGAACCGGTAACAGTCCCGGTTGCTCCTAAAAATGTGATGGAAGCCATGTCTATTCCTCTCTTTTAAGGTTGCATTTGAGAGATCAGCGCCTCGCGCATCAGTTCTCTGAAATAAATTTTCCCGTTTTCATTCAGACTGATCCCGTTCATAAAAAAACGGTCTACCGCCAGTCCCCCGTCCGCACGATCCATAAAAGCCTTCTCGGCATCGATCAGAAAAACATTCTCCCGGCTGCTTATTTCACGGATATCCGCATTGAATGCGATGGCATTGCGGACTCTGAAAACATCCATTTCTACAGCTTTGCGGTAGTAATCCAGGGCGGCAACGCTATCTTTTTCATGTTCGCGGATCAAAGCCATACAGTAATAGTAGATCGCGGTTTCCGGTTCCCAGGCCTGCAGTTCCTGAATCCAGCGCTCCAGCATAAAACGGTCGGCATTTTTGACCAAAATGGCGCACTCGCGGGCAAACTCCGAGTCCGACAATTCCTTATCCCTGAAATCGGAACGGTAAGGGATATGCTTAAAATTGACTGGCAGGCTCAGTAAATAAAGCGGAAAGGTACGCTTGGCAGTTATGCTTCGAAGGTTGCGGGTGAACAGCGCGTGGATTTCGCGATAAGTTGCAGACTCGTACGTGACCGCCCAACTGTCGATATCCCGGGGCGGGAATTGAGTAACGGGAGTATTCTTGCTGTATACAAAACGTTCCAGCACCTGGAAAAAACGGTACTTCTTCATTGCCACATAGGTTCTCAGTCCCCAGTAGTTATCGGTATCCTGGATCCAATTGCTTTTCCGCGGGAGCCCGTAGAATTCATTGTTCCCGGTTAGCAGTAAAGCGGCGTCCGGATCATAACGACGGATCTCTTTAACGAGGTGGCGAATGCTGAAACTGTTCCCGTGCGGTACCGCCACCTGAATGATCTCGTATTTTAAGCTGTCGTGTCCATAAAAATCATTCAAAACGGCATTTTCTGCGGCCTCGGGTATCAGCGTAAACAGCGTCTGATCGGCCAGCAGAAAAATGCGCCGCTTTTGCGGCGGCTTATTCACGGAAAACGCCATTTCCGGATGCTTCAGGTCGGGAAACTGCTCAGCCGATATATAACGCTGGTAATACGCGGGATTCAATTCATACATGGTCCTGTCTTCCGAAAGGCGGAAGAGCCGGTAGGAATCACCGACACCCAGAAAACGCAGAGAAAGTTCAAGCAGCACCAGGATCAACAGGGGTGACAAGCGGAAAAAAGCATCGTATAAAATACGTCGAAATACTTGCTTCATAATGAAAGCGGGAAAGGCGAAGCTCCGGAATTTGCGCCCAGAATAATGATTAATATGATCAGAAACATAATAAAGACAGCGACCATTATGTAATGATGGCGGTCAAACACAAAGTCGACCATGGTTTTAAGCATCGAGGAAAATTCACTCATCCCATTTCCTTTTTGTCTGCCAGCAATATACACAAATCCGGCTGCAGTCTGCAATGCAAAATTCCAACGGACAATGGACCAGTCTTTGTCCCTGCTCCGGAATCGGTCCGGCACAGCGGAGGCAGGCAATGCGAACATGAGGTATTGTCATGATACAGGGGACAGTATTGAGTCAATTACATTGAAAGGTTAGCCGAAAAACGAAAACTCCGGACATATAGCAAGACTGCCAAACCAATCATTCATAATCTTTTCTTGCTTTTTGCTGCCGTTTACCGCCTGCCCGCCGCAGCCCTTTGATGAAGGGGCGAAGGAGGGTCTACCGTCTCCCGTCTCCCGTCTTCGCGAAAAGAAAGGGGATGACAAAAAGGTTCATGAGATTGATGCTGATATGAATGAGTGCAAGTTCATAGATACTGAATCCCCAGACAACGAATCCGCATAAGAGAACGCTGATAAGAAAGATCCAGAGGCTGGCCCAAAAGCCCTGTAAAGCAGCGTGAAGAAAACTAAAAACGGCCGACAGGATGAGTGCCGCCCAGATCCAGCTGTTCCAGACCGGCAGCATTGCACTGAAAATAAATCCGCGGAAAAGCAGTTCTTCCACGAAGGAGCCAAGCAGGGTGATGGCAATCGCCCAATTGCGCTGTTCCCGGTTCAAAGGTAAAAAACAGTCACTGCGATGGATCCAGGTACTTAAAGCTTTTTTCCGTATAAAACCGGCAAGCGTATCCAGACCCAGCAGCAGAAGGGCGGAACCAACGCCGATCAGCACTGCCCTTAAAAGAAATGCGGGTGGCGACGGAAAACGGAACAGGTTATGCAGAGACTGAAGCCAGTTCTCAAATCCCGGATACTCGCCCGGATTTGCACTGATCCGCATGCGGACGAAAAAATAGGCAATCCCCATGATCAGGATGAGGAGCAGTTGTTGAATGATGCCGGATGCATTCCACAAATGCTTGGGATCGACTTCGCGGGCGAAATGTTTTTCTCCGGATTCCTTCATGCTTGCACATTCCGTGCCGGACCGCTTACCCAGGGATTGTTTTGAATATAGAATCGCCAGGGATGCGAGCATCCTTCACGAATGCCGATACGGCTGCTGCACCCGATTTGGATCTCTGCAGCGGGATCCGCTTGCAGAATGCGGAATTCGCCGGAGCAGAGATCGGCGCCGTTTTGTTCACGGCCGATCCCGAAAGCCCGGCACAGACGGGCAGGACCCCGGGACAAATCCCTGACTTCCCGCGCGTTCATATCTTTTTTTCCGTAGCGCTTGACGGCCATGAGGGCAATACCCGACAATGGTTCAAGAGCACGCAGCAGGATTGCTTCACCGCGGCCTTCTGCGCCGGTGACAACATTACAGCAATAGTGCATTCCGTAGGTAAAGTAGACATAAAGATGTCCCGGCGGACCAAACATGACCGCATTCCGCGGCGTTTTTCCGCTCCTGGAATGCGATGCAGGATCATTGGAATGGGCATAGGCCTCGGTTTCAACAATGCGTCCCGCCAAGCGGCTGCCATCGGACAACTCCCGGACAAAAGCGCAACCCAGGAGTTTTTTAGCGACACTGCAAACGTCCTGCATGAAAAAATTGCGCGGGACTTCCTTCATGATTTTTCCCGGAGATGATCGTATAAAAAGTGCAGCGCCTCGACATAGCTTTGTTCTTTTTTCCCGTAGATCTGATGCAAACAGACATCTTTGGTTACGGAGATCCTGCGGAAGTCTTCACGTTCGTAAATATTGGAAAGATGCACCTCAACCACGGGGACCGGCAATAATTCGATGGTATCGCGGATCGCATAACTGTAATGGGTATAGGCGGCCGGATTCAGGATCACCGCATCACATCTGTTGCGCTGACGCTGCAAGGTGCGAATGATCTTCTCCTCGGAATTGAACTGATAAATACTTAATTCGATATTCAAGGCCCCGGCTTCTTTCCGAAGCAGCGCGTTCAGCTTATCAAGAGTAAGGTTTCCGTACTGGGATTTGTCCCGGTGTCCCAGCATGTTCAGATTGGGTCCGTGAATGATCAGGATTTTCATGATGGTTCCTTTACTTTCCGGCATATTAGCTCCCCTTATGGATTCAGTATCGTTTCCAGGATCTCATGCAGCGCCGTTTTGGGAATATCGTGATAAATTTGCGTTTTTCCCGCAGCTCGCAATAGTACAAAGCGTGTCCGCCGGTTTTGAATCTTTTTATCATAGCGCAGAATATCCATCAGTTTTTCGCTTGATATATCCGCAGCAAGCTTTGGCCGGGGAAGTTCGCGTAAAAAGGCGCCGTAGCGTTCCGCATTCTCCGCCGAAAGACCGGAGAAACGCCGGCTGAGCCGCAGTGCGGCATCCATTCCGGTCAACAAAGCTTCTCCGTGCCGCAGTGCGTATCCCGATGCTTGTTCGATCGCATGTCCGATGCTATGGCCAAAATTCAGGATCATTCGCAAGCCGCTCTCCCTCTCATCTTTTTCGACAATGCGCGCCTTGATGCGGACTGCGCGGAAAATGATATCCGAGAGCAAGGGCATATCTTCCATCATCAAAATGGCTCCCTTCTGCGCAATGCAGGATTCCAGCAGCCGAGGATCCGCGATAAACCCGTATTTCAGAACCTCCGCAAAACCGGAGACGCGCTCCCGCATGTCCAGGGTCCGAAGTAAAAGCGGATCGATCAGCACCATTTTCGGTTGATAGAATGCTCCTATCAGGTTTTTAGCCTTCTCATGATTGACGCCGGTCTTTCCCCCAAGCGAGGCATCCACCTGGGCCAGAAGGGTGCTCGGGATTTGAATAAAGGGGATTCCGCGGTACAGTGTTGCAGCAACAAATCCCGCAATATCCCCGACCCTTCCGCCGCCCAGCGCCAAAATGCAGTCGCTACGGTCTAAACCCGCCGCGATAAGCGCATCGTACAGGTCCGAAACCGTCTGAAGGTTCTTGTTTTCTTCTCCGGGGGGAATGCAAAGGAAAAAATAGTCAAAGCCTGCGTTTTTCAAACTTTTTTCCAAAATTTCCCGGTAGTGGCGGGCAGGGGTTTCCGAAGCCAGCACGGCGATTCTCGATCCGGCGGGGATCAGCGCTCCGAGCAGTTCTCCGCTTTGCTGCAGCAGACCCGCTGCGATCCGGATCCGGTAAGGCGGCCGGGTTTTTATTTTGATCATCTTATTCATGCAATTCCCTCAAGATAGCTTGCACAACTTCCGCAATGCCGTTAGCGCGGGTATCAATGCGCAGATCCGCCGTTTCATAAACGGCCATGCGTTCATCCAAAATACGCCGAATGTTCCGGATATCCTGCGGGTTTTGCAGAAGCGGACGATTTCCGGTGCGAACACGTCCGGCAATGGTTTCCGGATCCGCCTGGAGCCAGATAACCGTTCCAAGCCGTTTCATCCACGCACGGTTTTCGCTGCGCAAGGGAAATCCGCCTCCGCAGGCAACGACGGTTTTTTTCTTCAGTTTCAGGGATCTCGCACAGGCGCTTTCATATTTTCGGAAAGCGGCTTCTCCCTCTTCCCGGAAAATGTCGGAGATCTTTTTCCCTTGCATCTTTTCGATTTCCGTATCCAGATCGATAAAATTCCAATTCCGTAATTCTGCAAGCGCACGTCCGCAGCTGCTCTTTCCGGAACCCATCATGCCGGTGAGAAAAAGATGCTTCCCTTTTTCAGACATTTTCCCGTATCCTCCGGACAATACTGTCCCAGCGGTCAGCGCCGTAACGTGCCAAAAGCGCATTCAGCAAGGGAACTGCGGTCATGTTTTCTGCCACCACCGCCGCTGCCGGCAAGGCACAGACATCGGAACGTTCCTTGTGCGCGCCCACCTTTTCCAGGGTATCCATATGAAAACTGTCCAGCGAACGGGTCAATGTGGGTATGGGTTTCATTACCGCATCAAACTGCAGAATTTCACCGTTCGTCATTCCCCCCTCCAGACCGCCGGCGTTGTTCGAGGTTCTTTTTACTTCAGCGCCGCTGACAAGAAAAGCGTCATGATATGCGCTTCCGCGCAACGCGGCTCCGGCAAAACCCGCTCCGAAGGCAATCCCCCGTATTGCCTGAATGCCCATGATCTCGGCGGCGATCCGGGATGTAAGCTTGTCGTCCCAGTGTACATAGGATCCCAGACCGCGCGGTAATCGCAGAACCGCAACCCGAAAAATACCGCCGATCGAATCACCGGCTTCGCGAACGGCATCGATGGTTTTGCGCATCGCTTCCGCCGCTTCGGGATCGGGACAGCGGACATCCGATGCGTCCGCTTTTCGGAATAATTCTTCGTCCGGCTGCATATCAGGACAGCGGACATCGCCCATCCGGATCACACAGGAACCCAAACGGATGTCCAGTGCTTCAAGAAACTGCCGGCAGACGGCGCCGGCCAGAATGCGTGCCGAAGTCTCCCGGGCAGATGCGCGTTCAAGAACATTGCGGATATCGTCAAATCCGTATTTCAGCGCACCCGTGTGATCCGCATGGCCCGGTCGCGGTACACGGATCTTGCTTTCCACCTTGCCCTGAAGCGGGTCCATTTCTTTTTGCCACTGTGCGTGATCTAAATTCCAGATCAGTAAAGCCAGGGGCGATGCCAGGCTTTTCCCGTGACGCAAACCGCTGAGAATTTGCACCTCATCCTTTTCAATACGCATACGCCCCCCGCGCCCGTAACCCTGCTGCCGCCGCTGCAGCTGACGGTTGAGCGCTTCAATATCCAGGGGAAAACCGGCCGGCAAACCGCGAATTGTCAGAACTTCCGCAGGTCCGTGACTTTCTCCCGCACTTGTATAACTGATACTTTCTCGCATGCAATTCTCCCAAAATGAATGCCGGGCCTGCCGGCAATTTAGAGACTGATCTTGTGCAAAATCGTGTCGATTTCCCTTTCGTCCATAACGGACTTCCCCAGCCATATTTTTTGTGCTTCAATGGCTTGAAAGATCAGCATCCGCATTCCGTTTATATGTTTAAGCCCTTTTTCTTCTGCAAATTGCTGCAGATAGGTAGGCCGGGGCATATAATTGAGATCAAAGAGAAAATCACCTTCCCGCATTCGGCTGCAAACGCGAGGGAGCTTCGGGTTGTTGATATTTCCGGCCGGGGTACAGTTGATCCAGAGTCGGGGCGAATCCGGAATGTTATCCAGGATCTGCAGCTTCACCTCATGACGGATCTCATCCAAAAAAGCTCTGCGTTCATGGTCGAATTTCCCGTTAATAAGACTAATGCAGACATAGTTCAGGTTCTCAAGACCGAATACGGCCGCTCTGGCAACCCCGCCGTAACCCATTATAACGGGATGATAGGACAAATAATCCGGAATATACCGATGAACGACCCGAATAAATGCGGGATAATCGGTATTATAGGCTTTTAGGTGCTTGGTGCCGCGGATCGATATCGTATTTGCGGCCCCCAGTCTCAGCACAGCGGAATCAAATTCGTGGCAGTAATTTAAAATGCTTTTTTTGTAAGGGATCGTGACGTTAAATCCCGTCAATTGCGTCAATTCGTTGTTGACCTTCATTTCAAGCATATCAGGAGCTATATCAAACAATTCGTAGTTCAAAGGTACACTGGCGATCATGGAATGGATCAGCGGACTCATAGAATATTGGATCCCGTAACCCAGCAGTCCAAATCTCATAATTTACTGATCCTCTCAAGTATGGGGTAAAAATTCGGGTAGGAGATATCAACACTGCTCCAGTCCCGTACCTGCACCGTATCGTTCGCGATCAGTCCGGCAATGGATGCCGTCATTGCAATACGATGGTCTCCGTACGCATTCACGATGCCGCCCTGCAAGGGGCAGGGACCTTTGATATCCATGCCGTCCTCGTATTCTTCAACTTCAGCACCCAGCGCACGCAGCATCTCCACGCTGGTCCGTATACGATCGCTTTCCTTAAAACGCAGTTCTTTGGCGCCGTGTATCCTGCTGATCCCTTTCGCCTGGGTGGCGATCAGAGCCAGCAGCGGAATCTCATCAATAAGTCCCGGAACAATGCGGCTGTTAATGCTGAACGCCTTCAGATTGGAACTGTGCACTACGATATCTCCGACCGCTTCGATCTTTTTTGCTTCCGGAAGGATATCGATAAGAGCGCCACTGTTTTTCAATAGCCGGATATAGGCAGTACGGGTAGGGTTCAGCGATATTTTCCGCAGCAGAATTCGGCTTTTCTTCAGCAACAGAGCGGCGGCTACCCAATAAGCCGCAGAAGAGGGGTCTCCCGGGATGGAATATTCAAAGCCCGCGATCTTGCGGCGCAGAGTATGTACGGAAACAACTTTTTTATTCCGGAAAACCGGTATATGGAATAATTTCATCATATTTTCAGTATGGTCCCGGGTCGCAATGGGTTCCTCGACGTAAGTTTTACCCTGAGCCGAAAGTCCGGCAAGCAAAATACAGGATTTTACCTGGGCGCTGGCGACCGGAAGTACATAATGGATACCTTTCAGGACCTTTCCCTTGATCCGTATGGGCAGGCACCCTTCTTTCGATTCAATTTCTGCACCCATTTTTTGCAGAGGTTCGATGATTCGCCGCATGGGACGCCGGCTGAGCGAAGCATCGCCGGTCAAGCTTACCTCAATACCGGGGATACCTGCCAGCAATCCCGCCAGAAGGCGGACGGTGGTTCCGGAGTTCCCGCAGTTCAGCAAAGTACCGGACCCTGTGGTCCAGTTAAAAATGCCCGGACTGCTGACATCGACGGTAAATTTACCCAATTGAAAGGTAACACCGAGTTTTTGCAGGCAGGCGATAGTCGAAAGCGCGTCCGCACCGATATTCAGATGCCGTATCTTGGAATTCCCCCGGGCGATCGCGGCAAAGATAAGCGCACGATGGCTCATGGATTTGTCACCCGGCAAGGTGATCTGTCCGCGAATGGACTCGATTGGCTGAATAATTTTGGCTTGCCGGGTTTTCATTCCCTGATCACCGTAACAAAATCTGTGATATTGTAACTCAGATCCTGGATACCTCTGCGGAGAAGTTTCAGATCATAAAGACGGACACATTTTTCCGGTGCGATAACCCAGGCATTTTTCGGCAGCTCACCATGGGCGAGACGGCGGGCGGAACCGGCGGTATCTTCTTCTTCGATCAGGGGAACCGAGGCATGGTGTTTTTGCAGATAACGTTTGCACTGGCGCAGGGCCTGCGGGTGGGAATGGATGGAACGCGGACTTTCGACATCGGTTTGTTGCTTGCACATCAGGCACTGACGGACAAGAAAAGGGAAAAACCCCGTAATTTTACAGTTATGCTGCGCCAGTCCGCGTACGGTTTCGATCACCATGCCGCCGGCAGCGTTCTGAATGGGCAGCAAGCCCACCTGTATACTGCCAAAATCCAGGGCTTGATAGACTTTTTCCGCATTTGAGAGACATAAAATACGCGCATCTTTTATCTGGTTGTCCTGCAGCCACTGTTCCCCCGCTTCCTGCGAAAAGCTGCCTTCCTCACCCATGACCCCCAGCACAAAGGGACCCGCCATCAGGTTGTTTTCCCGTCGGATATAGGTGGATACCTGATGCGATGCGCGCATAAAATCGCCGAACATGCGTTCGGAATGCGGATTATAAAGTAACATGTCGCGAAAGAGCTGCGGAGTGTCGTTGCTGCAAAAACGCGCAACGTCCTGCAGCAGGGTAAAACCGTGGGTGGGAGTGTTTGTCTTGCGAAGATGCATTTCCCGGAGGACATTCCCGACAAAGTGCGTAACCCCCTGGGAGTAGGCAATACTGCGGTCGTGTTCTTCTGCGGGAATGGTCTGGGTGAAAAAACGCCAGGAAGCAAAGACCTCCGACCAGTGCGGAGCCAGTTGCGGATATTGTTCCGAAGGTGTTATGATCATCAGATTGACATGGTCTGCCCGGTAACTGTCGGGGCCAAATAGCGGGTGCAAGCCCATGTGCGGAACATCCGGGATGAGCGCGTCCATCCAGGCGATGGGATAGCTTTTAACGGATGCCGTGTCGATCACGGTCGACCCCGGAGCAAAAACTGCCGCATGCGTTCTGAGGAAGGACTCCATTTCGGAAATAGGGATGCAGAGAAAGATCACGGACTTTTTCAGCGCTGTCTCAAGGTCGCTAAAGACAAGGCCCGCTTTTGCGGAAAGGTCCCCATCCTTGCGGGATTCGTACACAAAGACAGTTCCGTGTTCGGAGAGGATCTGAGCCCATAATTTTCCAAAGCGGCCATAACCGATGACCGCAAATTCTTTTTCAGGCTTCATTGTGTGCAATATTTCTCCCTATTGCGCCGGCGATCATTCTGATCTCCCCCATCAGATGTTCAAACTGTTTAAAGGTCAGAGATTGCGGACCATCCGAAAGGGCTTCTGAGGGTTTGTGATGCACTTCCACCATAATTCCGTCGGCGCCGGCGGCCACCGCTGCACGGGCCATGGGGATAACCAGATCACTTTGCCCCATGGGGTGGCTGGGATCTACGATGATAGGAAGGTGGGATTTCCTCTTGATCACCGGCACAGAGGAAAGATCAAGCGTAAAGCGGGTGGAATTTTCAAAAGTGCGGATGCCGCGTTCGCACAGAATGATCTTCTGATTCCCCTTGGAAGCAAGATATTCCGCCGAATTCAGCCACTCCTCAATGGTCGCTGAAATGCCGCGTTTCAGCAAAATCGGCTTTTTCATGTGCGCCAGTTCTTTGAGCAATGCAAAATTCTGCATGTTTCTTGCGCCGATCTGAATTATATCCACGTACTTTTCAAAAAGCGGGATGTCATTGATAGCCATGATCTCCGAAACTACCGGGCAGCCGGTCTCATCACCGACAGCGCGCAAATATCGCAGCCCCTCTTCTCCCAGCCCCTGAAAGGCATAAGGGGAAGAACGCGGTTTAAATGCACCGCCGCGAATGATATTAGCGCCGTAGCGCCGAACCTCCCGGGCAATTTGATAGATCATAGGTTTATTTTCAATGGAGCAGGGACCGGCCATAACTGCAATGTCGTTTCCGCCGATGTTAATATCGCCGATCTTGACCCGGGTGCTGCGCGGATGAAAGGTCCTTGAACACAATTTATAGGTTTCCTGAATGCGGAATGCGTTGGAAACGCCCTCCATCTTAATAAAAAACTCCGGGGAAAGGCGTTTGGTATCGCCAATAATGCCGATAATAGTCAGCTCTTTTCCCTGGCTAAAGTGATATTCGAAACCCTGTTCCTGCAAATAATCGCTGATCTTTTTAATCTGTTCCTGACTTGCATTGGGTTTGAATACGATGACCATTTTTCTTTCTCCTTTACGCCAGTTTCAAGTTTGGGACCGCGGCGATCTCCAAATTCGAGAAAAGTCCCGAACGCTGGTACATGATGCCGGTTGCGGCAATCATCGCCGCATTGTCCGTACAGTATTCCAAAGGCGGGTAATACAGTTCCAACTGCATTTCTTCCGCCATTTTTTTCAACTCCGACCGCAGACGGCGGTTTGCCGCCACGCCTCCGGCAAGGACAATGCGCGTATGCCCGCTGAATACAATCGCTCTGCGCAGTTTTTCCTTCAGGACATCCACGACCGCTTCCTGAAAGCTGGCTGCGATGTCCGCTTTATCTTTCTCCGTCGGTTCAGGATGCTTGCGGACGTGGTTCAGGACCGCGGTTTTCATTCCGCTGAAACTGAAATCCAGGCTGTCCGGTTCCAGCAGGGAGCGCGGGAAACGCAAAGCCCGGGGATTTCCGGAGTCCGAGAGCGTATCGATCACGGGTCCGCCCGGATAACCGATCTGCAGAAGGCGTGCGGTTTTGTCGAAGGACTCCCCCGCAGCATCGTCCCGGGTAGTACCCAGAATTACAAAATCCCGGATACCCCGCACATCCACCAGCATGGTATGCCCCCCGGAGACCAGCAGGCAGAGAAAAGGCGGTTTCAGTTCCGGGAACTCCAGCATCGGCGCGTATAAATGTGCTTCCACGTGATTGACGCCGATGAGCGGGATATTCTGCGCCAGTGCGAAACCTTTTGCATAGTTCAGTCCCACCAGCAAGGCGCCCATCAGTCCCGGTCCGTAGGTAACAGCCACCGCATCGATATCTTCCGGACTTTTCGCGGAAGCTTCAAAAGCCGCATGCACGACTTGAGAGATGGCGTGTTCATGCGCACGGCTGGCCAGTTCCGGAACAACGCCGCCGTATTTTTTATGGATCATCTGGGAGTAGACAATATGTGAACGTACCTGAAATCCTTCCAGAACCGCAGCGCTTGTCTCGTCACAAGAAGATTCTATCCCGAGAATGCAGGGAAATAAGTCCAAGTCCGTCATGGCTGATTTTTCCTGCTCACGACAATTTCTATGCGTTCGGGACTGATGCCGGTAACATCCAGCACATCGGCCGCCTCAATGACCCGGGGCGCGTAATAATGCTTGTTCGGAAGCCACTGTGTCAAATAATCAAAATAGACCGTAAAATCGGTGGCTGTCAGTTTCTGAATACGGGTGTTGCCGCCCGTAATGTGAAGACTGACCGTATGGGGAATCGCTTTGATCTGCAGTTCCGGCGGTTGATTGCGGATCTGAACCGGGATCCCGTGAATCGTCCGTTCTCCGATCGTCTCGATTTCGACACGGACGGTGACCAATTCGGGACTTATCTTCAGCAGGTCCGGAGCGGGGTTGATCAATGCCAGTTCCGCATCAAAGGACAGATCAACGTTCTCCCGTTTCAGCGTTTGCGTCTGGACGTGAGTTATTTTGTTCAATATCGTCAAAGGACCTTCCGCGCTTACCGTCTCGGCGACCGCGGTACCGATTTGGATATGTCCCGGCTTGACGGATATGTCCGCGGCAACCCGGACGGGGATACTGCGGGTGACCCGGTCCTCAATGACAATATCGATACTGTCCGGATATACAACCTCCAGAAATTTTAATTCCGGATCCAAGTGAACCTGTTTTGGACGTCCTTCAAAATAACTTTTCAATGAAATCCGTTCATTGTTGCTGATGTTTCCCACATCCAGCACCAGGGAGTTCTTTTTCTGAAATTTCATGAAATAAATGGTGCGCCCGGGACCTTCGACCCGTACCCGGATCTTTTCCGGGAGGGGTCTTGCCAGGGCTTTTTCCTGCCGGGGTTCATAAACCTGCAGCGGCAAATCGACGACACTGACAGTCCTTTGTCCCGACACGACCAGAAGCCAGAACAGGATTGCGGCCAGGACGACAATGATTTTAGGTATAGTGTTTTTCATCATAATTTCCTGATGATTTGTTAAATGTAACCAATATCCGTTGATTTTACAATTTAAAATACGTTTTACGGACATCATTTCGACAAAATTCTCAATTCTTATTCAATTATTCGCATGCAAGGCAGCTTTTCCTTCAATATGTCGGTAAAAACAAAAAGCCGCTTTAAAAAAGCGGCTTTTTTATCAAATAGCGTATTCGCTTATTTTGTTTCACTATCACCGGGATCGGATTCCCCGGGTTCCGGAGCATTTTCCGTTTCGACCTTTTCGGACGTTTCAGGTTCGGGGCTCTTGGTTTTGCCCGACTCCGCTTTCTTGCGGGGCTTTTTTTCCTGAAGCTTGGAAAGGATCGCTTCCGGGATCTCGATCTTCTGTGTGACTTCTTCCTGTTTTGACATTACGCGGGCGATATCCTTATCGTCTTCGGACAGGGCGAGGTCATCGCTGGAAAGCACGATCTTGCGTTCATCGTGGCGGACTTCAACGACCCGGAGTTCGAGTTCGTCGCCGACCTTAATGTCACGGGTATAATCGCGTTTTTCCTTTTTGTTCATACTGTTCAGGGGAACAATTGCCTCAACCTCTTCGCCTTCGATGGTCATGATAATGCCCTTATCCAGGATCTTGAGGACTTTGGCCTTTACCATTTTCCCGGATTTGTATTTGCTGTCGAGGGCTTCCCAGGGATTGGATTCAAGCTGTTTGTAGCCCAGAGAGATCTTGCGGGTTTCACTGTTGATCTCAAGGATCATGACCTCGATCTCCTGATCTTTCTGAAGGATCTCTTTGGGATGGCGGACCACCTTGATCCAGGATAGGTCGGAGACGTGTATAAGTCCGTCGATACCTTCTTCGATCTCCACAAAGGCGCCGAACTGGGTCAGATTGCGAACAATGCCCTTTACTTTCATTCCCGGAGCGTATTTCTTTTCGAGCTGATCCCAGGGATCCGGCTGCAGCTGCTTGACGCCCAGAGAGATCTTGCGGTCCTGGGAATCGATGGCCAGCACACGGGCTTCGACTTCGTCGTTGATCTGGTAGATCTCGGAAGGATGCTTGATATGCTGGGTCCAGCTCATCTCGGAAATGTGGATCAGACCTTCTACGCCTTTTTCAAGTTCGACAAAGACACCGTAATTGGTGATAGACACCACACGACCCTTAACGACGGAATCGATGGGATATTTCTGCTCGATATCTTCCCAGGGGTGGGCTTCAAGCTGTTTCATACCCAGCGATACCCGTTGTTTTTCGGTATTATAATCAATGACCTTGACTTCAACAACATCATCGATAGAAAGCATTTCCGAAGGATGCTTGATGCGTCCCCAGGACATGTCGGTAATGTGCAGCAATCCGTCGATACCGCCAAGATCGATGAAAGCGCCGAAATCGGTAATATTCTTCACGCGGCCCTTGAGGACCTGATCGACCTGGATCTGGCTCAGCAGTTCTTCGCGTTTTTCTTTGAGCGCATCTTCCAGAATCTCCTTGCGGCTTACCACGATATTTTTTCGGGCTTCATTCAGTTTAACGATCTTCAGTTCCAGAGTTTTACCGACGAAAGCGTCAAAATCGGTAACGGGGCGTACATCGATCTGGGAACCGGGAAGAAAGCCTTCCACGCCGCCGAGATCCACAACCATACCCCCTTTAATGCGTTTAACAATATAACCTTCGATCACGCCGTCGGATTCATGCACCTCTTTGAGGCGTTCCCAGGCGCGAAGGAAATCGGCTTTTTTCTTGGAAAGTATCAGCTGGCCTTTGCGGTCCTCGATCTTGTCCACAAAGATCTCGATCTCATCGCCGAGTTCCGGAATATTGTTGCCGAATTCTTCGACGGGGATAAGTCCTTCGGATTTGAAACCGATATCCACGACCACTTCTTTGTCGGTTATACGGATCACATGCCCGTTGACACGTTCGTTGCTGTTGAACTTGTTCAGGGTTCTTTCGTACATCTTTTCAAGTTCGGGATTGATATCGGCGGCTTTTTCAGACGCGATATCTTCCCGTTTTACCACGCGGATCTGATCATAAATGTTACCGATGTGTTTCTTTACAGCCTCAGCCACCGGTGCCGCACTTTCTTCTGTACTTTCTTCCGCTTTTTCTTCCTGTTCTGCAGGAACTTCTTGCTCATCGTTTTCTGCAGGAGCAGCTTCTTCGCCGTTTTCGGCGTCCTTCATTTCCGCTTCCGCTTCAAGATTTTCTTCTGCAGGTTCTTTGACTTCTTCCAGTGCATCTGTGCCTTCCGTCGCGACAGTTTCGGTGTCTACAACGTCTTCGGCCTCTTCCTGAGGGTTAACGGGTTTAACGTTCTTCAGTTCTTCAGCCATTCATTTTCCTCCATGTTTTGGCTCTTTTATGATTGATAATATCTTATCAACTTGTTCAGCAAATGTCATTCGGCTGGTATCGATCTCCACGGCGTCATCCGCCTTTCGCAGCGGTGAATGGGCTCGAGAGGAATCGCGTTCGTCACGGCGCTGCAAATCGGCTTTGACGGATTGGAAACTCAGTTCCTCGGGTGCTTCGGCCAGCCTGCGTTTTGCGCGTACGTCCAGATCCGCCACCAAGTAGAATTTGCGGTCTGCATCGGGGAATACCACGGTACCGATATCCCTGCCCTCCATCACCACATTGTGATCTTTTGCGTAAGCGCGCTGTTTTTCGACCATGAGTTCACGCACAAGGGGATTGGCACTGACCGGGGTGACGGCTTTATTGGCAGCGTCCTTACGGATCTCCACACTGATGTCTTCGCCGCTCAGCAGCACCTTATCGCCACGGAAACCAATGTCCATGGTCTTGACCGCTTCCGCCACCGATATTTCGTCTTCGGGATCGATTCCGGAACGCAGAACGCCCACTGCTGCGGCGCGGTACATAGCGCCGGTATCAAGATAGACAAAGCCAAGTGCCTTTGCAACTTGTTTTGCGGTGGAACTTTTCCCGGATCCGGAAGGCCCGTCAATTGCAATAATCATCCGTGAATATACCTTCCGTCCTTTCAAAAAAGCCAGTGAATTTAAGTCCTAAAAAAGTTCAAACAAAGCATTATTTTATTTGACAGCGTAAAATTAATATTGTATAATTGAGCAGAATCGTTCTTTTCCATCGTTGAGCGAACTTTAAAAAAAGAACAACAAGATAATTTTAAGTTCCCTCCTGTGTAGAAAAATGCCGACACCACCCCAAGTGTCGGCATTTTTCGCTTTTGGGGAGGTTTTTTTCAAAAACTTGAGTCAAGCTGATTCACAGCTTGACATACTTCATTTTAAGCAGCTCCGCCGTTCCGGGCCGCGTCAGGGTCATGATGTACATGCCTTGCGGAAGGCTGCGGATATCTAGGGTCTGCTGCGGACCGGAAATATTCCGCTGCAGCACGCACCTTCCGGAAAGATCGTAAACGTTCAGCAATGCCCCGCCAATCTCCGTTCCGGAATATTGTAAACTCATCAGGTTTTTTCCCGGATTGGGAAAAACCCGCAATTGCACCGGCCCCGCACTTTGTGTGCCGGTGACGGGTTCCCGGATGTCAATGTGATAATCGCCGCCGCTGTTGTTATCCCAGCTGTTATCCTCGTAATGTATAACAAAATCAACGGTAGTGACGGCCTGTGCCGGATCATTGAAGGGTCCGATCTTTACACTGAGAACGTTCGATTCCGGCCCCTGCATGGGGGTCCGTACCGCAACGTTATCGCTCCATAGCGCGGATCCGGCCGGACGGTAAGCCGGAATGGGCTGCTGCCACTGGTTTACCCCCCAGTGTAATGTCGCACCCATTCCCGCACCCTCGATGCTGATAGTAATACTGTCATCCGGTGCCGGATTCAAGGGTGACCAGCTGAGTCCGCTTCCGCTTGAGCCGCCACCGTTATATTCCCCGATCCACACATGCTGAATGACGGAACGCGCAACATTTCCGTGCAGGTCTTCCGCTTCGATATAATAATCCAGCAGGACGTTATTTTTATTCGTGACCTGTGCCGTATATTCCATGGCTTTGAAAAGCGGAAGCGGATTGGTCCGGGACGTGATGCTTTTCCCGCTCATGGGAATGCTCTGCCAATCCCCCGCCTCCGAACCGCCGGCGTAGGTTTCATTATCGATCGATTGAGGGTTGTTATAGCCATCATGATCTTCGCGGTATTTCAGTTCGATCCGGCTCAACCCCGCCTGGTCATACACATAGGTCCAGACGCGCATGTCGGAAGTCTGGGCAAGGGTAAATTCCGTGGCACCGGGATTGTAGGGATCGCGCTGCGGCAAAAAGATTTCCGGCGCAGTCTGATCCGAGCCGGACGAGATAATGGTATTGAGATTTGCGAGCGCCAGATTGGCTGCCCGGGTCGGATGCGAATCCCAAAGGCCTCCCTCTGATCCGTCCCAGTACCAGTAGCAGGAGGTCTGTGCCATAGCCAGATATTGCCTGGCCTCATCAAGAAGAGCGTTGTCGGGGTCCATCTGTTCTGCCGTGCGCAGAATATTCTGCGCCGCCGTAAGCACCCCCCAGCTGTTGCGGTCCGGTGAATATCCGTCACTTCCCGGCTCTCCCAGCCATTTCCTAAACTGCGGATCACCATTATCCGCGCCGCTCCAGCTTCCGGGCTCCACATGAACAATGTCGCCGGGATCCGGCGGGAACTTGTCAAGATAATCCTGAATGGTCGTGCAGACAAAACGCTGCGAATTTGACTGAAGCCAGTTCACGAAATTTTCAAAATTGCTGCCGTAGTAGGAATCCGTTCCCCCGCCGTAATTATCGCCGTCGTGATGCAAAACCACCAGTACGGGATGCTCCGGATCCGTATTATGGGATTCCAGCTGACTCATGACATCCTCGTAAAGCAGGGCGCCAAAGCCGCCGCGCCCGTCCTCGTTCCCCAGATACCGGGAAGCCGGAACTACGATCATTTTTCGGCTTTCGCCCGTTTCCGGATCGATATATTCGGCATAGTGCGGGCGATGCGCCCAGGCAGCTGAGACTTGGGTCGGCGCCCAAAGATTGTTCAGTTGTTTCCAGTCGCCGGGATCCGGATTGCGGACATCCGCGCGGTTGGGTTCGTACAATCCGCCTGCAGTATTGTAGGGATAGTTCTCGCAGCAGCGCTCCATATGCACGTTGTCAACCAGAACCCATTCCAGACCTTCGTCCAGTAAAGCAGGGATCATATGGAGGGCAAAGGCATTCTCGGGCGGAAAGATACCCCTGGAATACGTTCCGTTAAAATTTGCCGTAAACGTCTGCTTGTGCATTTGGATCTGATCGCGGATATCCCGGTACTGCGTCAATGGCATCAGCGGATGAAATTCCCCAAAAGCCACCATATCAATACGCGGATTGCCGGATGCGGTATTGCGGGTTTTAATGCCATTCCAATGAGATTTCCAGTTTGTAAAGTTTGTATTTCCGGCACTTTCAAGACGGTTCAGATTCCGGACCAGCGAGCCGGAAAAACTGACCTGTGCGCCGAACTGTTCAAGTCCCGCATTGATCCCTTTCGTAACTCCATTCGCCGGCCAGGAAGTATAGGGGCCGAAACGGGAATTAAAGACGTCCAGGAGATTATAACTGTAATGTCCCGCAGCAGCGCTTTGCATTACATCCTCTCCGGGATAATAGACCGGCTGATGCATATGCCAGAGAAAGGCGATATAGATGGGCGGTTCGGCATAGATCATAGTAAAAAGAGCAATAAAGAAAAAAAGTTTCTTCATCGTATGTTCTCCATTTTCGTGATTATTGACAGGAATATAATGAAAGACCCCTAAAAAATAAAACGTTTATTTCATCAGCCGGCAAAGGATTGCGTATTGATTTCCTCGCCGGAATTTATTAAAATTCAATATGATAAAAAAAATCCCTTCCTTTCTGATCCTGTTCCTTTTTCATTTTGCTGCAGCTCAAATCTATCTGGATGCAAATGCCGAGATCAGCAGCCGTTATGCATTCCGGCGTTTTGTCCCCGCTCCCGGGCAGCCCGTGCTAATCGTAAACGCTTCCGCCTATCATGCAAAATACAAGCTCAGTATCACACCCTGGTATGTGAACAGTCTTGGTGACTTTTCCGCTTATCACGAGATCGGGACACAAGTGAATTACTTTCATGAACTGCGCGACCGAATGCATCTGAGTGCGGGGGTCGCAGCGATGTTTTATCCCGGCCGTACGGATATAAGGACCGCCACTATGGTGCTGAGCCTGAATTTTTCGGATCTAAAGCATCCGATCCCCTATTTTATCGAAACCCATTTTGATCCTTTCATCCGGAGCTGGTACTGGAAATTCAGCACCGCATATACCTGGGACATTTTTCTGCCTGTTCAGTTTCTGCTGGCAGCGGGACTGGATGTTTTTCGTCAAACGTATTTCGGGGTTAGCGTACCGGCCGGACTCTCGGACATTTCGCTGCAAGTCGGGACTTATCTCTCGTTAAAAAACTGGTATATTATTCCGAAATTGACCTATATTATTCCATGGAACGTTCCTGGCGGACCTGCGATGCTGCTTGCGGCAAAAGTGAATATCGGCTATACGTTCTGAAGGGAAGGAAAGTATGATGAAAAAAATCAGCTCCCTCGTAGTTTTACTGACGCTCTTCGTTTTCATTGATGCACAGAATGAAGCGGATGTTGTGATCTATGATAATGCCTTTGCGGGAAAGGAAACCGCTTCCGGAGAAATATTTTCGCAGGATAAGCTTACGGCGGCACACGGAAATCTTCCGCTGGGAACCCGCATCGAAATGTATCATGTCACAAGCGGGAAGCGAGTACAGGTAACGGTCAACGACCGTATCGGGAATGCACCTGATCTTTTCTGGATATCGCGTGCAGCGGCCGACAGCATGGGGATCCATGGGCTATATCCGACACGGATCCTTTACACGGAAGTGATAGACGGGCAGAGTCGTGAAACACTGAAACCGCTTCCCAGTGAAATTTATCTGCGCATTTTTGATGGTCTTGGACCCAATCAGGAAGTACCCGAATCGCCGGAAAACGCAATGCAAATCCGCGGAACCCGTGATGAGAACTCGCTTGCCGCTTACGCCGTGCAGATCTATGCTGCGGAAAAACGCGCCGATGCGCTGGAACTGTCACGCCGTATCGCGGATTATTCCGGATACATCAGCTATATTGAACGTGCAAAAGCAGGCAACCGTATTTTGTACCGCCTTATTATCGGAGATTTTTCATCGGTCGATGAAGCCCGTACTGTCTATGAAAAACTCCATCGGGATTTTCCTGAGATAATAATGCTGGAAATCTTTTAATATGTGATATAACTTGAATCAAAAATACATCGTCCCAAGCACACAGGATTCCGAAGCGCCGGTTACCGAGGGAACATTCCCCGGCAATCCCCTCAAGAATAAATAACCCAGATATGCAAAACCAAAGGCTTCTTTGCTGCCGCTGTCGATGCCCGGCAGATCGAACTTCCGGACATCGCTCTCCGGAAACATTGCTTGCAGCCTTTCCATAATAAAGGAATTCTCTGCTCCGCCGCCGCTGGCAAACAATCTGCGGATAAGGGGTTCCTCCGGAAGCCGTTTACGGATTTCCCCGGCAATGGAATGTACCGTAAATTCCGTCAAGGTCCGGATAAATGAAGCCCAGTCTTCCGCGGTTTTCGGAGCCGCCTGTGCTTTCACTTCCCGGTAAAAAGCATTCCCAAACTGCTCCTGGCCGGCGGACTTTGGGATATCGCGCTGCAGGTAAGGATGCTGCAAAAGGCAGTGCAGCAACTTCGGATCCGTTTTCCCGCGGCGAGCGATATCACCGTTCCTGTCAAATAAAAGTTTGTTTTTTGTATGATCGGCCACAGCTTTATCGATCAGCGTGTTAGCAGGACCGGTATCCCAGGCGCGGATAGGCAGATCGCTGCCCTTTGGCGGCAGCCAGGTGACATTGGCGATCCCGCCCATGTTCAAAGCCAGCACCGCGTGCCGTTCATCCCGAAGAAGGTAATTGTCCACAACGGGGATCAGCGGCGCTCCCTGACCGCCCAAACAGACATCCGCCGTACGAAAATCGCAGATCACCGGTTTTTTCAGCGCCTGCACCAGACAGCGGGCTTCCCCGATCTGCAGGGTGTAATCCGGCGGCCGGTGCAGCAAGGTCTGTCCGTGATTGGCAAGCACATCGCAGTCGCCGCAAAACTGCTTCAATACCTTTGCCGCCCATCTCCCCCATGCCATGTGCCAATGCGCTATTTCTTCCCCGCTAAGCTCCAGCGGACGCCGGAAAGCCTGTCCGAATTCCAGCGGATAAGGAATAAAATCTTTGGACAGCACTTCATAAACGGGATAAGCATCCCTGCCACTGAAATGAACCCGGCATATATCCAGTCCGTCCGCAGAAGTCCCGCTCATCAGACCCAAAACGATCACATTTTCCTGACGATGCAACGATAATAATTTTTCATACATGCTTACAACCTTTCTATCCTATTGCAAAATACAATAAAAAACCTTTTTAATAAAACAATTCCTGCGTAAAATTAAATATTAAAGCTAATTGAGGAATCCTTATGACATATCTGGAACAAATACAAAACGATCTGAAGCGGGCGATGCTGAACAGGGAAAACGACAAAATGCGTACGCTGCGCCTGCTGCTTTCAAAATTACGCGAAAAAAAGATCGAATTGATCCGTGATCTGCAGGAAAGCGATGAACTGGGCGTACTGAAAAAGGCCGCTAAAGAACGCCAGGATTCCATGCAAACCTATGCGGCAGCCGGCCGAAACGATCTGGCAGAAGTAGAAAAGCAGGAATTGCTGATCATTCAGTCCTATCTTCCGGCGGAATTGGATGATGCCGCCCTTGAAACGATCGTTCGTCAGGCAATTGTCCAAACGGGTGCCGCAACTCCGGGCGATCTGGGAAAAGTGATGAGCGCCTCGATGAAAGCTTTGGCCGGCAGAGCGGACGGCAGACGCGTACAGGAAATCGTAAAAAAATTACTGGGAGTTTAACATGTTTTGGATTGATATAATTATCCTTATCGTTGCCTTGCTGCTGATCTACAAATCCTATCAGCAGGGGCTTCTGAATGGCGCAGTTCGGCTTGTAGGATTGATCCTGGGCATTATCATTGCGGCGAACCTGGGATCCTGGGCCAGCGATATCCTTTCACTGCAATTCAACTGGTCGCGGCAAATTACCGATATTGCAGGATATGTATTGATCTTTCTTGTTGTGATTCTTGTCATTCAACTCGCCGGCTTTCTGCTGCGTTCCATCATTCATGCAGTCAAGCTGGGCTGGCTGGACCGTCTTGGCGGTTTGCTGTTCGGCGTAATGAAGGCCGCGATCGTTGTAAGCCTGCTCTTCTGGCTGCTAATGGCCATTCCTTCGGACACTTTAAGCAAGGATATCCGCGAACGTTCTTTCAGCTATAAACTGCTGGGCGGTTTTGCTCCTTCGCTGTACGAAAAGCTGGTACAGCCTTATATCCGGGACGGCAGTGTCCGCAACCGCCTCGACTCCATGCTTTCACCCAGTCCGGATGACCTGAGTTTTATAAAGGAATTTGAAGAAGAACTTCTCGGCATCGAGGGTGTGGACCAGGCCTTTGTCGACGACCTAAAGCTCCGTTTCAATGAACTGCCCCTGCAGAAACAAATGCTGATCATCTCGAAGCTCTCCGAAAAGGAACCCGATCTTCAGGAGATCATTAACCTTCTTTACGCAGAAACGCCATGAAGCATCGGTTTCTCCGTTTATCCCTAAGTATTTTATTGTCCCTGGCCGGACTGTATTTTGCTTTTCGCGGTGTGCGCTGGGAGTATTTTCTCGATGAGCTGCGTTCCGTCAATCTCGTTTGGTATTTTTCCGGCATGCTCGGAATGATTTTGGTCCTGCTGGTGCGGGCGGCCCGCTGGCGTATTTTTTTACTGCCGATGGGACGTTTCCGGGTTTATGATCTTTTTAAAGGTACCATCTCCGGTTTTTTTACGAATTATGTACTGCCATTCCGCATGGGCGAAGTGGTGCGCGCCTATACCAGCGGAAAATTCATCGGAAAAAAAGGCGCGCTGCTGCTGCCCTCTATTATCATCGAACGTTTTACGGACGGTGTGAGCTTCTTCTTTTTTGTCGTAGTCTTTTCGCTCTTCGTCGAACTGCCTATCACCGATAAACAGCTGCTGATCGTACGTATAGGGCTCATTGTTCTGCTGGCGGTTTTCGGCATTGTGCTGTTCGTCTATTACCGCCTGCGGCACAGGATCAGTATTTTTCTGGAGAAAAAGAAAGGGCGCGTGGGAAATTTTCTTGAGGACCTGCATCACGGCATGCTGGCGCTTTTTGACCTGCGGCACCCTTTCCGCATTATTTTCTACAGTTTTTTCCTCTGGTTTGTGACCGGACTCACTTACTGGGCCGGGATCAAAGCCTGCCATATCGAACTGAGTTTTGTGCAAAGCTATATTCTGATGGTCACGGCCATGATCGCCATTGCCATTCCCGCCGCGCCGGGCTTTGTGGGCACCTTTCACGCCGCTATGGTGGGCGCGCTGATCCTACTGGGCATCGATAAGAATACCGCGGCCTCCTATGCCTTTTTGCAGCATATTATCGGACTTATTCCCATCTGCACGGTGGGCTTTGTGTATTTTCTTCGGGCGAATATGCACTTTAAAGACCTGAAAACGATGAACGATAAATGATAAACGATAAAAGTTAAAAGTTAAATATAAGCGTGTCAACCTGACCGGAGTGAAGACGACGGAGGCGGCTGAACGCAGCGGAAGGATCTCTTTTCTCACACTGGAATGCATTATGGGGGAAGTTGGGAAGTTAGGAAGATTGGTCAGCGGAATTACCCTGAACCAAGCGCTGGGCGCCGGGCGCGGGAACGCCGAGAGTGGAAGTTGGGAACTTAGGAACTGGTATTCCTACAAAAAAGTGGACACATGGTTAAGCCTCTAGGCGACATGTGTCCACTTTTTTGTAGGAATACCAGTTCGCCGAGTGGCGGACGAAGTAGGGGTTCTCAACTTCTCAAGTTCTTAACTTCCTCTTTCTCCGCTTCCCCCATACTCCGCTTCTCCCATACTCCATTTCAAAGCCTTTCAAGGATCAGGCCGGGATCCAGGTGCAGTTTGGTGAAGGCAAACCACTTTTTGCCGAGGTCTTTGAGCGAAGCGCCGATGTGGTAGATCTCTTTTTCATCGATGATCAGAAAGCGGTCGTGGGAACGTCTGAACGTTCTTATCTCAAGCCCGGCATACTGTTCATTGAAGCGCCGGACCGACAATTGAAAGTGATCTGACAGGATTGATGTATAGATCTTCACCGTTACCCCTGCATTTTTCTTTGACAGAATCGACAATACCTGTTCATCAACATAATTGTCGATCAGAATGATCGATCTTTTAGCCGATCCGACAAGATTGATCGTGAAAATACAGGCATCAAAGACCTGGCCGTCGAAGAAAATGCCCTGTTGAGGGAGGTGTTGATTCCTGTCTAATGCCCGCAGAATGCTATTGACTTTATTTTCGGTTTTAATTTGTTTCATCTCCAATTCTCCCAGGCGCTCAAAAATACTCGAATGCCTTAACATGAATTTTCTTAAATTCACAAAAGCATTCATGATATAAATGCTTGCAGAGATCGCTGCCGGACTTTTTATGACTGCTGAAAGCATTGCAACCCCCTGCTCGGTAAATGCAAATGGCAATACGCTGGAATGTTTCAATGTATTTAAGCGGTCGCAATTTGCGACCAGTTCGTCTTTTTCATTCACGTTCAATCTGAAACAAAAAGATTCAGGAAAGCGATCACCGTTTCTTTTAACCTGCTCATTCAGCCTTTTTGTTTCGACACCAAAACAACCGGCAATATCATGATCGATCATGATGTGTTTATTCCGTATTAGAAATATCATGTTCCGAATATCAACATGCTGATCAAAATCAGGTAATGCCATATAGGTTTCTGCATTTTCCTTCATTTTATTTTACCCTTCTCATCTAAAACCCGTTAATGCCGGACAATATGCGCCGGCAATTGATCGTTTTGATAAAATATGATCACGTTGGATATTGATTCTTTTTCCTTCCCCATTTTCATTTCCTTTCTTTGCTGAAGCAAGGATCGTCTTTTAATTTTTCCATTGAAAATATAGCGTTTTTGGGGAAGCAATTCAGCCGGAGAGATCGGGATGTGACGTTGGTCACAATTTAAAATTCAATATTCAAGATTCAAGAATTGGAGGAATACGGCTGAATATTTGTCGAGGCGTCGAGATGTCGAGTTGTGGAGGCGTTGAGGCGCCTGCCCGCCGAAGCCCCGATGGATCGGGGCGAAGGCGGGTCGATTTGTTGATATACGCTTTGATTCAACATTTAACATTCAAAATTCAATATTATTCCGCTGACTGAACTTCCCAAGTTCCTAACTTCCCAACTTCCTCCATGATGCATCCCGGTGCGATAGCGGGGATCCTTCCACTGCGTTCAGCCGCCTCTAGCGTCTTCACTCCGGTCAGGATGACACGCTTATATTTATATATTTATCGTTTATCCAGCCTACGACCCTACTACGCCCCGTCGGTTGGCGGGCTTCGTCGGGCTGCGGCCGGCAGGCGTTCACGCCTACGCCTTTTTTTCAAAGGGCTGCGGCGCGCAAGCATCGTTTATCGTTTATCGTTTATCGTTATTACCAGGCGTTTTTCAAGTCCCGTTTCGACGATCTTCTGCAAAGTGGCGAGTTCCAGGTCCGAACGGTTGTTCTCGATCCGCGAGATGTAGGTGCGGGTGGTACCGCTTTTTCGGGCAAGTTCTTCCTGCGTGAATCCCGAAGCCACCCGGGCTTTGCGGATCATGGATCCGATCCTGGAGGCGTCCGGAAGGCGGTCGGGAATGCTGAAGGCATACAGCACATCGGCGCCGATCTCAAAAGGAACCCGCTGCTTTTCGCCGTTCTTCCGGGTAATATATTGTTCTACATTCGGCCAGGAAAGGGTATTATTCCGGAGTTCCGCGCGGGCGATTTCTTCGTCACGGTAAAGGATGCCGGCCGCCACACTTTCGCTTATTCCGATATGCTTCAGGAGCTGACACACATCCACGGTCCGCGACTCGCCGTTGTTGAACACCAGCGAGATCCCGGATCCCCGGATCTCCCGGATCTTTAAGACCCTTGGTATTTTTATTTTTCTTCTCATCGTAATTGCGGATTAAGTTCCCCGTAAATATTTTTAGCCCATCCGGCATTTTCTTTCAGCCATTCCCGGATATGCCTCAGCTGTTTTGGCGGAAGATGACCGCCTAAAAGCCTCCCCGTGACAATCCCGATCAGCGCTTCATGCTCCCGGCAGCAGGCATGTATGTGCGGCGGCGGATGCTCCCCGTTGTATACCCGTATGCTGATCCCCTTAAAACGATCGATCTCCGGCATCGCGCTGTCATCTCCCGAAAGGTATCTAATTAGATACTATATTGCAAGTTTTTTCTTTGAAATATACACCGTAATTCCCTGGAATAAGGAGAACTATTGCGCCCTTGCGCGGAATTGTGATAAAAATCACATTTTCGGACTCAATATTCAAAATTCAAAATTCAAAATTCAAGATTCAAGAATTGGGGGAATACCGCGGAATAAATGTCGAGGTGTCGAGGTGTTAAGTCGTCGAGTTGCTGCCCTACGAAGCTCCGGGGCCTCGGAGCGAAGTAGGGTCGGGGTGTCTTTTTCTGTTGATTTGTTGATTTGTTGATATACGCTTTGATTCAACATTTAATATTCAAAATTCAATATTATTCCGCTGACTAAAGTTCTTATCTTCCTAACTTCCAAACTTCCCTCTCTTTGTCTCTCCCACACTCCCTTTCTCCGATTCTCAGCGCCCAGCCTGTCCGCCGAAGCCGCCAACCGGCGGAGTAGGAGGATGCCCAGTGCAGCGTTAAAGGTTCAAGGATCAATGTTCAAGGTTATCCCGCTGACCAAACTTACCCTTCGTAGTCCCGATTGATCGGGACGAAGTAGGGTTGAGGTGCCTGTCCGCCGAATCCGCCAACTGGCGGAGAAGGCGGATGCTCAGTGCATGGTTCAAAGTTCAAAGATAAAGGTTCAAGGTTCAAAGAAAGTCGAGGCGTCGAGCTGTCGAGTCGTCTAGTTGTCATTTTTGTTG
>Ga0172377_10000973_pt1 | contig 28408 bp, 22 predicted proteins | sample Pumphouse3metaG_FD_119749 | JGI IMG/M metagenome (GOLD analysis project Ga0172377, IMG submission 119749) | Leachate microbial communities from a municipal landfill in Southern Ontario, Canada - Pumphouse #3 metaG | ecosystem: Engineered > Solid waste > Landfill > Unclassified | place: Canada... | reverse complement strand
TTTAGGTATGTTTGGAGAAGGCGATTTTGTTGGCGAGATCAATCTGCTTTCGGGTAAACCTTGTAGTGCAAACTGCGCTGCGATTAATAAGACAGGGCTTTGCCTTATTCCTAGAGACAGCTTTCAAGCACTCTTAAAACAGCACTCAGATATTATGTTTCTTATTCTTGAAGAATTGGCGACTAGGGTTGGACGGCTAGAGTCTTTAGTACAGCAACTTGGAACACAAAATGCTGACTCAAGGCTTATAGCCCTACTAATTCAGCTTGGAGAACGCTATGGCAAAGACCAAGGCGAAAATCTACTGGTAGAACTGCCTCTCTCAAGAGAGGGATTGGCCAACTATATAGGAGTAACACGTGAAACGGTAAGCAGAAAGCTGAACCAGCTAAAAGAAGATGGTTTGATTGAGTTAATTGGCAATCGCAAAGTGTTAATCAAAAACTTAGATATTTTAAGAGAAAGAGCTTGAGGAGATTTAATCCTGAAGCTCTTTTTGTGATTTGCATCACAGATTTCCGGATTCTTGTTTGGTAAATTTATATCGAAGGAAAAACCGTTAAGGTTTGTGTTTTTAATAAAGTTTCTACTATTAAGATGGCTTCTAGTAAGAAACACTTGTTCTTGAAGGGGGCATTTAGAGTGAGTAAAATTGAAAAATTAGTTGGACTTTTAAAGAGACTTAACTCTGGAGAAAAGATTGAAGAAGTAGAAAAAGACGCTGAAAATTTCTTAAGCCAAATCAACGCAACAGACCTTTCTATTGCTGAACAACAATTGATGGATAACGGTATGGAAGCTGAGGATCTTCGCGGTCTTTGCGTAATTCATATGCAGATGCTTGAAGGTGAAGTAGAAAAGATGACTGCAGAGTTAGAAGAAGGTCATCCTGTAGCAATAATGGTCCAAGAACACGGGGTTTTACTTGAGACGCTAGAAGAGCTTGAATCACTAAATGCGACTCTACAACAAAATATACTAACACCTAAGTTACAAAGCGAGCTATTAAGAATCGTCCGTATTCTAACTGGGGCAGAATTACATCACCAACGCGAAGAACAAGCGTTGTTTCCTATTTTAGAACAGAGAGGCATTTCAGGTCCTCCTACAGTAATGAGACTAGAGCATGAGAGTCTTCGTCCTAAAAAGCACGGTCTTGAGGTATTAGCTACGAATGCTTTAGAGATAGAACATGAAGAGTTTAAAAAGCAACTAGCAGAGCTTTCTAGGTACATTATTTTTAATCTCAGAGATCACATCTTTAAAGAAAACCATATTCTTTATCCTAGTGCTATTGAAATAATAACTGAAAGAGAAGTGTGGGCAAAAATCTCAGAGCAATGTGACAAAATTGGCTATACTCCATATACAAAGGGTAAATAACTAAATGCATAGACCTTAAGTCTAGATAGGCTTAAGGTCTAATGTAGTCAAAAATGTCATTTTGCTCCAAAGATAGTTAGCTTATGATCTTGTGAATTACTCCTAGCTTTCTTGCATATACTAAGAGATAACAGTCTGCAAAAAATAGTCGGTAAAGCAATAGTTTTAATTTATTGTCATATAAAGGAGAGCTAGGAGCAAGATGGTTAATCGCATCAAGATCTTTGAAGAAAGTAGTCAAAATGTTGTAGGAGTCTATGGATCGATAAATGAAGTCTTGGTTGTGGAAAAAAATGAGCCTCTTGATACAAAAACTAAAAGCACACTCTCAAGCCTTAGGGGAAAGTGTGTTGTTTCTGTTATCGACAGTAATCTAGCCAGTTTTAATACCAAAATTCACAGCATGGTTTTGGATATCAGCGGTGAAGACGAGCTTCAAAGGTTCTATAAAGCAATTAGTAAAGATGGTAAAGTCAAGTTTGAACTACAAGAGACTTCTTTAGGTGTCTATCAGGCGATTTTTTCCGATTCCTTTGGAGTTACTTGGAACTTAAAATACTCAGTAGACAAGTAGTTTAAATCAAATTTAAGCCTATTTTTGTTGTGACAGCTCTAGAAATTATAAGAGCTGTCTTTTGATTTTTAAAATAGTATTTAGAAGCTGACCTGATAAGAACGGAAGACGGTAAGGCAGATATAAAATAGTCAAAAAATGTGCAAAAACAAGCCAGTACGAGACCGCTTGAAAACCCATTTTTTGTAGTAGAGAAAAGCATTCTATTAAGGACAATGACGCCGTTTCTTGGAGGAGTTATCCACGATAGCGATGATCTGGCAGTTATTCTTGACTGAGGCATTCTGCCCTGAAGTAAGTAGTACCAATCGTTTTTGAAATGAGAGGCTACTTACGATAAGATAATTTGATAGTTGGTTCTATGCGGCTGATGGCCTTTTTAAGTTCCGGCTTGGTGAAAAAGAGAGATGTATTAACAGATGTAGCAGCATTAACAAGGAGAGATTAAATGCTAGAAATTAAAAACCTAACCAAAGTATTTGGTGAGGGCGAAGACAGTTTTGTTGCTGTCAACAAAATAAACTTAAAGGTTAATCAAGGAGAATTTGTAGTTCTTATTGGTCCTAGTGGTTGTGGCAAGACTACTACCCTTAAAATGATTAACCACTTAGTCGAACCAACTTCAGGTGATATTTTGATCAATGGAACTTCAACTAAAGAAAAAAACGTCGTTGAACTGCGCAGAGCAATTGGTTACGTGATCCAAAATATCGGTCTATTTCCTCACTTAACAATTGCTGCGAATGTAGAGATCGTACCTAAGCTAAACAAGATGGATAAAGTAAAGCGAAGAAAGAAAACCTTTGAGCTATTAGAAATGGTTGGCTTAGACCCAGATATCTATGCTAACCGTTATCCTACAGAGTTAAGTGGAGGGCAGCAACAAAGAATTGGGGTATTGCGTGCTTTAGCTGCTGATCAAGATTTAATATTAATGGATGAACCCTTTGGGGCGTTAGATCCAATTACTAGAGTTCAATTACAAGATGAGATGAAAGATCTGCAAAAGCGCTTAGATAAGACTATAATTTTTGTAACTCATGATATCGATGAAGCTATAAAGGTAGCAGACAAAATTGTGCTAATGAAAGATGGTAAGATTGTGCAAGCTGCATCTCCTAAAGAGATGTTAAAAGAGCCAGCTAATGAATATGTCCGTGAATTTATTGGAGAAGAGAGGCTAGTGCCAGAGCCTGATACTACACCAGTTTCTGAGGTGATGGTGCTTGAACCCCTAATTGTCAATATAGATTCTACTGCGAAAAACGTTTTTAAAAAGATGCAAAAATATAGCGCAGATATTGCCGTAGCAGTAGATGATAACAAACGTTTTACTGGGCTAGTTTCAGCTAATCAGATTCAAATCCAACAGCGAAAAAACACTACTTTACAACAAATAATCCAAGGAAAGCCACAATCTGTACGGAGTAATACAACAATTCGTGATGCAGCAGAAACGCTTGCAAATGAAACGAGAGTTCTCTGTGTTGTGGACAAAAAGCAACGGCCCGTGGGTTTAGTTAGTCGCACAACATTACTTCGTGGTATAGTTGACATTTGGGATGAAAGTAATGCTGGGTAAAAATCATGTGGAGTTGATCGATAGTGTTAGTTAAGTTTTTTGAGCTGTTAATAAGTAGATGGGATGAAGTGTTATTTGCTCTTCAGGAACATCTCATTCTAGTAATCATCCCAGTTGGGTTAGCTGCAATAGTTTCAATTCCTTTGGGAATTTTAGCGACTAGATACCGCTTTATAGAATTGCCTGTGATGGGAGTTGCTAATATCTTGCAGACTGTGCCAAGTCTTGCACTGCTTGCTTTGATGATCCCACTAGGTTTAGGAATTGGGCGAACACCTGCTTTGGTTGCTTTGTTTTTGTATTCTCTGTTACCTATTCTCAGAAACACTTATCTTGGGATTCGTAATGTGGACGATTCTGTGAAAGAGGCAGCAACGGGAATGGGTATGACATATTTTCAAAGACTCTATATGGTAGAGCTACCACTAGCGCTATCTGTAATCATAGGTGGTATAAGAACTGCCACAGTTATTGTCATCGGTACAGCAACCTTGGCCGCTATGATTGGCGGTGGTGGGTTAGGAGATTTTATTATTACTGGCCTTGGTATGGTTAGGGATGAATTGATTTTATTAGGTGCTATTCCCGCTGCACTACTTGCTTTACTTGCTGATTTTCTCCTAGGCAAGCTTGAGCATCTGTTGACACCACGGGGACTTAGAGTCGCTCGTGAAAAATAATGAAGGAGTTGCTTTTGTTTTGCGCAAAGCATTAATGTTAATCTTAGTTGGTCTGCTATCTGCCGGAGCAGCAATACCGGTTATGGGAGAGACTATAACGATTGCTTCTGGTAATTTTGCAGAACCACAGATTCTTGCTGAAACAGTCAAATTGCTTATTGAAGAGCGAACTGACTTGGAAGTCGATCACGTTAGAAATTTTTCCGGATCGAGTCTATTGCATGCAGCATTTCTTTCCGGAGATGTTGATATGTATATAACCTACACCGGAACTCAGTTTACTGGAGTTTTAGGCATGGAAGTAACTGAAGGATGGAAGAATAGGGACAGGGTTGAGGATTATGTTCAGGAGCAATTTGCAAAGCAATTCGGTGCTCATTGGTTCGATGGCTTTGGCTTCGAAAACACCTATGCAGTTGCTGTCAGGAAAACTTTTGCTGAAGAACACGATATAAAAAAAGTATCCGATTTAAGGAAATTATCCAATCAAATGACTATTGCCATGGACAATACTTTTCGCGAACGAGCTGGAGATGGCTATGATGATTTCCTAGATCTCTATGATATGAGTTTTCGTCGCCCTGTAAGTATGGATTATGGAATGATGTATAGAGCAGTAGGTGCTGGAAACGTAGATGCTGCAATTGTCTACTCAACTGATGGACGTGTTGCGGCTATGGATTTAGTGGTATTAGAAGATGACTTGGGGTTTTTTCCACCTTATGATGCTGCTCTAGTAGTAAGCCATGATCTTTTAGCTAGGTATTCTGGTATCAAAGAGATAGGAGAAAGCTTAGCTGGAAAAATCGACGTTGAAACAATGCAGCGCTACAATAAGCTTCTTGAAGTAGATTACGAAGATTTGAGAGATGTTGCTCTAAAATTAACCGATGAGATAAGGTAAAAACTTTAGAAAAGAGCTAGAAAGTCTCTAACTCTTCTTTGTGTGTGAAGCTTTTATACCAATGGAAATAGTGGGTTTAGACAAAAAAATAGACGAAACAAAAAGCCCCACAGACCAGATTCTACTTAAATAAGTAGCGTGGTTTGGGGCTTTCTTTATTTAATCCAGTCTACGTAATCATTGTAAAGCTTCTTTGATCTTGCGTTTTTATAAGGGTTCATATAATGGTTAAACTCAAAAACAATAACTTTTTCTACATAGGGTTCAACAGCGAAAAGCTGTTTTTTTACTAGCTCTAATTCTGCTGGGTGCCAGGTATCAATATCAAAGATCTCTACATCAGCCCACAGTTGTACATCATGTTTTTGACAGGCCTTAAGAAATGCTCTGTAAAACTTAGAGGCAGCTTCTGGAGTAGAACGTTTCGCACCAACACTATCTTGTGGCCCAAGAATATCGACTTTTACAACCTCTAGAAACTTATCAAATTTTTCTTCCCACCAAATCGGAGAAGTCCCAGCTTCATAAGATGGCGATAGTAGAATCGGTTTTCCTGGTGTTAGTGATTTTATATGGTTTATCTGCTCGCTATAGTACCAAGTAGTTAGTGAAAATTTACTAGGGACTAGATCCTTTTCATCGATTTCGTCTGAAAGATACCAGCCATAAAAGGCATTATTTTCGCCGTAGCGGTTATAAAGCTCAGTTACATCGGCTTTTAGATTATCTAAGACTTTAGTAAGGTGGCTCTTAGATAGGTTAGTCCAATTGTAATTTCGGTTTGATAAGGTGCCAATCATAATTGAGATACCCTGTTTATTTGCCTCTGCAAACAGCTCATCTAAAACGTCATACAAAGGACCTGTTTCGTTAGCATACGCAGGTACAACTAAGAGATCTAAACCGGCATCTTTCATAGCTTTTAATTCATTTTCCCATGAGCCTTTTGCGTCACGAATGTTAGTGTAATCAAGCTGTAAGAAGCTTCCGGTAATGGGAGCGTTAGCATGTACTACTCGATCAGGGGTAAGGTCTACAAGTGGTACATTTGAAACTCTAAGTGCAGGCTTGTTTTCAGCTGTTACTTCAACGTTTCTGATTTCTGCTTTAGAATTAGCTACTCTAATTACCAGAGAGCCTTTATTATACACTCTGTTTTGATCTTCAAATTGCCCCATCTGTTTACCGTCTAAATAATAAGTGTAAACCTGATCTTTACAGGTCAAGCGGATATGGTGCCAATTGCCAGGCTTTATTGCTCCGTTGATATTAGCTAGCCACTGATAGTCATTCCAGTAGCCGTGCCTCCTCATTACGGTTGCTCTGTTTTGATCGATAGCAACTGAGTAGCCAGCATACGTGTCTTGTTCGTGGAGAATCAACATAATGCTCCCGTGAGTTCCATATTCATTAACCTTTGCTTCAAAGCTGAGATCAAAGTCCTCAAAGTTGTAAAGAATTTCTACTCGAGAATAAGCAACTTTAGTTGAAAGGAAACCATCATCTGTAAACTGTAGAGTCTCGAGTCCATCTAGGCTAAGCCAATTCACCTCAGCTGTAGCCTTGTTGATCTGAGGAACCTTAAATGCAGATGCGGGTTCAGGAAAGACCAAAAAGAGTGCTAGTAAGAGACACAGTATAGTGATTATCCTATAGTTTACTGATAAATCTAGCATATTCGCTTTGTTTCCTTTCCAACTCAGAATTCATCTCTCGTGCTGCTTCCAAAATAGCCTCCATTGGATCACCTTCGTGAAGAACTACCTTAGCGCATGCATTATTGATAAATCTATGAGTTACAGTTTCAGGGGCGAGAGCGTAGGCCGGAGCGATACTGTGTTGAGCTTGTTTCATATAAGCCTCTAAGTGATCTTCGGGGAGAGGAATGTTAGCGATTGCATGGATGTTTGCTGGAATAACAATACTTCCAGGTATTTTTTCAGGAACTACAGTGGCGAATTCTGATTGAGTCTCTGCAGAAAGCCACCATTTGAGCCACTTAAAGGCATTGTCGATCTGTTTACCTGTCTTAAACATGACAAATGTGTTACCACCGATATATGCAGCATGATTAATTGAACCATCTTCTCTAATAGTACCAGGGACAACTGTCACTCCCCACTTGCCATGCAACTCTGGGGTTGCCAGGAGAAACGACGAATACCACCAGTTTGTAAGCTGTAAGAGAGGTATCTCGCCTGTTTTAAAGCCCATAAAAGAGTTTACAGCTTTAGGTACGTTGTGTTTTGTATAAAGTTCACAAAACTCAATAAACCCTGCAATAGCTTCTGGTGAATCTAGACCAGATCTAGTGCGGTTTTCTGTATACCAGTCCCCGCCATGTTGCCAGATAAGCATTGAGACGTCAGCGTAAACCATCGTACCTGAACCATCTGAAAATCCAAAAGCTGTAGAAAAGTTCAGGTTATTTGCTTGTAGCTTTGGAAGCATTTGGTAGAGTTCGTCCCAGGTTTTAGGGACAGTCATTCCCATCTCTGTTAGGATATCTAACCTATAGCCTAAAGGATATAAAGCGATATCTACAGGAAGCCCAAAGTCGGTACCGTTATAATCAAAAGAACGCATTAGTCCGGGGTACATTTCTCGCTTAATCTCTAGATATTCTTCACCAAAACGTTCTTTTAGATCGATTGCAGCTCCGCGAATGCCAAGATCCGCAGGCCCTAAAGAGCCTGTAATACCGATATCTGGAGTATCCCCAGAAGCTGCGGCAAGAAGATACTTGCTTTCTTTCCCAACACTAGGGATTGTGTAAATTTTTACTTCAATTCCGGTTCTTGCGGTAAATTGTTCATCTGTAATTTGTTGCATGATTTTCGTGCGTTCCACTGATAGTGGCGACCAAATAGTAACTGGATAGGCATATGCAGCTGAGGTAAAGATGAGAAAAACAGCAATAAACAACAAACCTTTTTTCATCTTGTAATCCTCCATTCAAGAAAATTAACAAAATCAACAGATTTACCTATAAAAAAACCCTTCTTGGAAGAGAAATTTATTCCTTCGTAAGGATTTTGTTCTTTAACGGTAAAATTTAAAAAAGACGTGACAACTACTTAGATGTAGTGTCACGGTACTTTTAATTAAAATTTAATTACAGGGCTGATCATAACTCTATTTAGCCGCGGGTAGTACATCGCCTGTATGCCAAGATCTAAAGTGGCTGCGCCATACATCAGGGCTGTAGTGTTTGCAAACTCCAGGCCAGCTACGATTTCCCAATTTGTATCTCCTATTAAAAGAGCTACATTTGGACTAACAGTCATTTTTTCAGACCACATAGTAGGAGATGCTCCTCTTATCCACATAGGTCTTGCGAAAATCCAATTTAAGGAAGACTCTAAAAATAGAACGCTTTGCCCTAGCGGGTAATTTTCTATTGATAAATAGCCAGCTTTGTGGTGGTTAAAGGAAACTCTTAGTTGGTAATCTAAATTTCGGCTCGCTTTTAAGCTGTGGCCATAACCAAGACTATACTCGTAGCTAGAAGCATCTTTTAGCCCTAGATCAAAGCGTGTTCTTCCAAAACAGAAGTTGTTGCCACTGATTTTTTCTCGGCCCCAAGGTAGATTCACTTTAGCGTGTAAAGAAAGGACACCTTTAGTGTTTGCAGAGGTAGTTAGATTCAGAGAGTTTTTGCCAAGAGGGATCTTGCCAGAGTAGATAGTGTTAAGTGTGAAACTTTTTAAGTCAGACTCTAGACTAACTGAGAGGCTATGCAGAGGATTTAGAAAATAATCAAAGGTAGCATATAGATTGTGGTTGGCTTGCGCCAATTCTGCAAAGGGGTTAAAGTTGTAGCCAAAAGAATAGAGAAAACTTTGGAGAGGGTCAGATCCCATAGCACTTGCTCCAAGTACAGATGGTATCCAGAAAGTTGGCTTAAGCCAGTTTAGACCACTGTATTTTTTTAAAGTATAGCCTTCCTCTGATAAAAGTTCATCAAGTGTTGGGTAGGTGCTTCTTTCAGGCAGCGTTTCCTTTTGCAAAGGCATCCACGAATTCTCTTCGCATAGGTTATGCACACCAAGTTTTAGTCCCTGATCGGTATAGGTTATAAAGGCGAGCTGCCTTGGCATTGAAGGATTACTTATAGGCTTAAATGCTCCATAATGATTAACTACGACAGGAGCAACTTTAGCTGTCTTTAGATCGAGGACCCAAATCCCGTAGCGGCCACTTCGGTTAGATTGGAAGTAAAGTTTTGTCTCATCACTGCTTAAAACCGGATAGGTATCACTGTAGTGGTCAGTTGTAAGAAAGGTAATTTTGTTACCGATAATGAGACCTAAGTCGACAAATCCGCCTTCCCTCCAAAGGGATACATAGACTTCATCGTGGCTTGAAACTGTAAATTGGAGGATCTCTTCGCCAGGCTTTGATAGATAGACTAAAGTTAGATTACCTGACAGGTCTCTTTTGTAGATAGCATTACCTTCTGGGTGCTTCTGGCTTAGATAATAAATGCCACTACTTGTAGAAAGCGGGGCAGATGCCCTTTCCCCTTTTATAATTGGTTCACTTTTATGTTGCGAGTATCTATAGATATTGAAGAAGGAATTTCCCTTTTGATCTAGCTCTAACGCAGTATATAAAAGCTTACCAGAGTTATCTTTACTGATATTTCCATAAATATTAGGAATGTATTTTACTAGTTCTTCTTTTTCGGTTTCGAGGTTAATGCGGTATATCCCACCAGAGTCTCCGCTCTTTGCATAATAAAAGTACTCTTGGTCAAAAAAGCCAGGGTAGATAGTTTGGCCTGAGTTTTGAAGGATCTTCCCTTCTGGCTCTAAGTTAGGTAAATTATAGTTTTGTCTTAGCCACACATACCACTCATCTGTCAGGTCTTTGTAACTCTTTCCTGTTAGATCCCTTAAAGCCGAATCATATTTTGGTACAAAAAACCTGCCAGGATTATTAACAAAGATCTCTTGCAATGCTAAAGGTGCATTTTCACCGTAGTTTTGAGATAAAAACTCTAAGAAATTCCAGCCATAGAGATAAGGAAAACCTGCTAGGTCATAATAGTCTAAGTCGTAATTTCCAAGTGTGAATCTTGGATCAGGTAGATAATCTGCATCTATTGCCGCATCCAGAATCATGGGATAGATACTATCAGATCCGCGTCCTATCTTTTGATACTTTGTTTCGTTAACGACGGCAAGGCCTTCAATGTTGGCCGTAGGTGAGGACCAGATGGGATAAAAGAGTGGATACCTTCCAAGGATCCGAGAGAGGTAATAGTTGGTCTTGGTTGTCATCTCAATATGATAGAGGTGAGTGCCTTCATGCCACAAAAGAGTTTCAAACCAATCGTTGTTAGGTCCAAGCCCACCTAAAAGTGTGTCTCCTGGAAAAACGGGGAAGAAGGTAATTGATGGATAAAAAACATTAGTTGTGTAGCCGTTTGGAAGGTCAATCTTATCTTCAATAATAAAGTGGCTTTTACCATTTATTTGCAAGTCCATCTCGTCTTTAAGCTCAGCCATTATTTTTTCTGATTGGACCATCAACTTACTTGCGAGATTTTCATATCCTTTAGGAAAGTGAACATAAAGATAAGGCCCTTCAAGGGTGTAATAATCTGCACAAACAGGCAGTACTATTAATAAACTTGTAATTACAAGCAATAAGATTTTTTTCATTGCATTTACGACCAACTTTCAGAAAGATGTAACTTTATTTTGATCAATCCTCACCAAACATTTCTCTTTAATTGATACGTATCCTTCATAAAGATAAGTGTCAATACCCAAATAGTATGTCAAGGGATTTAGAGTTTGTGAATAAATCGGCAAAGGGCCTGGTTTTGTAGCAGGAAAAGACTAACTAAAAATGAAGATATATAGTTAGGAAGACAAAAGCAAAGAAGTCGTTTAGCGATTAAGATAAACGGAGGTTTTAGGATGTCAGATAAGGTTGCAGTTGTTGTTCTTGCTGCAGGAAAAGGTACACGAATGAAAAGCAAACTACCTAAGGTTTTACATAAAATTGGCAGTAGAAGCATGATTGAAGAGGTTTTAGCGACAGCAAATAAGCTTAATCCTGAAAAAGTGATTGTTGTAGTTGGTTATGAAGCTGAGAAAGTAAAAGCTATACTGCCTGAAAACGTAACACCTGTTATACAAAGCTCTCAGCTTGGCACTGGACATGCAATGAAACAGGCTATACCTGAGCTTGAAGGGTTTCATGGGCATGTAGTAACTCTCTATGGTGACGTTCCTCTATTAACGGCTGAGACTCTTAAGGAACTGCTTAAAAAGCATAAAAAGAGCGATGCAGCAGTTACAGTTCTTACTGCAAAGGTAGATGATCCTACAGGTTATGGTAGGGTTGTCCGTAATGGTGATAGCACTTTCTTTAAGATCGTTGAGCATAAAGATGCATCTCAAAAGGAAAGAAAGATAAATGAAATTAACTCTGGAGTCTATTGTTTTACTTCAGATGCTCTACATGATTATCTACCTCAACTCACTCCTCAAAACAAACAAGGGGAATATTACCTAACTGATGTTTTAGCTTTGGCTTGCAAAGATGGAAAGACTGTCGAAATAGTTGTAACCAATGATCAAATGGAGATTAGTGGTGTTAATGACAGGAAACAGCTAGCAGATCTTTTCAAGGTTAAAAATGAGAGAAAGCTTAACAAACTCATGCGCTCTGGAGTTACTGTAATCGATCCAAACAATACCTATATTGATGATGATGTGGAAATTGGTATGGATACAACCATTGAACCGGGAACTATTTTGCTTGGGAAGTGCCAGATTGGAAGTAATGTAATCATTGGTCCTTATACTACAGTTGTTGAAAGTGATGTGTTAGATCATGCAACTGTTGAAAGATCAGTATTAGAAGAGGTTATAGTCAAATCTGGAGCAAAGATCGGCCCGTTTCTAAATATTAAAAAAGGTAGTACTAGCTTAGAGAGCTCAGATCTAGATAAAGTCATAGAGTTTAAAAACTAATGTAGAGACACACCTTAAGTTTTTAGGCTTTAAAAAAGCGTCTCTAAGAGACCTTAGAATTAGAGAAAAAATACAGAGGACTTACAGTTATTTTAGCGAACCTTTATCAGCGGTTTGTTCTTTTATATAAGTAATAAGCGAATGTGTTTTAATAATAGACTGGAGGTCAAATCTATGTCTTTAGTGCATAAAAAGATGAAGATTTTTACAGGAAATGCAAACCCATCACTTGCCAAAGAGATAGCGCAAAATCTAGGAATGAATTTAGGCGAATCTTCTGTAGCGCGTTTTAAGGACGAAGAGATATCTGTAGATATCAACGAAACAGTTAGGGGCGCCGATGTCTTCTTAATTCAACCTACCTCAAAACCTGTAAACGATAATTTAATGGAGCTTTTAATTATGATAGATGCGTGTAAGAGAGCATCTGCAAAATCAATCACAGCAGTAGTTCCCTACTATGGATATGCAAGGCAGGATCGCAAAACCAAACCTCGCGAGCCTATCGCTGCAAAGCTTGTAGCTAATTTACTTACAGCAGCCGGTGCAAGTCGTATACTAACGATGGATTTGCATGCAAGCCAAATCCAGGGTTTTTTTGACATTCCAGTAGATAATCTAAAGGCATTACCAATTCTTGCCAATTACTTTACGAAAAAAGGTTTAAAAGGGGAGGATGTTGTTGTTGTATCCCCTGATGTTGGTGGTGTTACAAGAGCAAGAGAATTGTCTCATTATCTGGGGACAAGCCTTGCAATTATAGATAAACGTCGCCCTAAAGCTAATGTTGCGGAAATTATGAACATCATTGGTGATGTAAAGGGTAAAACAGCTATTATGATCGACGACTTGATCGATACTGCAGGAACCATTGCCCAAGGCGCACAAGCTCTTAAAGACGCAGGAGCAAAAGATGTTAAGGCTTGCTGTAGCCACGCAGTATTTTCATCCCCAGCAATTGAAAGGTTAAGAGATTCTGTTCTATCAGAGGTTGTTGTCACAAATTCCATTCCTCTTTCAGAGGCTGCTGCAAACCTAGAGAATGTTAAGGTTCTCTCAATTGCATCTTTACTAGCAGAAGCTATTCGCCGGATCTATGAAGAACTCTCAGTAAGTGTACTCTTTTAAAAGAGGAGGATATAATGCGAGAAGAACTTTACAAACAAAAGCGCTGGTCAAGTCGGAACAAAACACTTTACATGGAAGTTGGAGAAGAAAAAATTTATGTTCCAAAGGCTCTTCCAGGTAGTAATATCGAGCCCGGGATCTATTTTGGAGAAGGTTTAGTAGCTTTAAAAAGGCTTGAAGAAGAATCAATTCAGTTAATCTTTGCAGATCCACCATACTATGGTAAACAGAAAGCGTTTGGACGAAGTGTACCCAATGTTTGGGAGGATTATTCTTCGTGGACTCTAGCGTGGTTAAAAGAGGCTTATAGAGTTTTAAAAAATACTGGTTCAATTTATGTCTGCTGCGATTGGACTTATTCAGGAAAGATCCAAGACATTCTTGAAGAAGCAGGATTTACAATCATCAATCGTATAACCTGGAAAAGAGATAAAGGCCGTGGTGCCGCCAAAAACTGGAAAAATAATATGGAAGATATTTGGTTTGCGGTAAAAGATGAAAACGAGTATTACTTTAATGTTGAGAGCGTAAAGATCAAGAAAAAGGTAATTGCTCCTTACAGAGATTCTACCGGCAAGCCAAAGGACTGGGTAGAGGAAGATGGTAATAGATACCGTCTAACTTCGCCACCGAATATTTGGATCGACATCACTGTGCCGTTTTGGTCAATGGCAGAGAACACTCCCCATCCGACACAAAAACCAGAAAAGCTTGTAGACAGGTGCCTAAGACCTGTACTACAGCCAGGGGATATTGTCGTAGATCCATTTCTTGGTTCTGGAACGACAGCTATTGTAGCCGATAGAATAGGTGCTAAGTGTATTGGTGTAGAATTAGATCCTGATTATGTAAGCCTAGCTATGAAACGTTGGGATCTGCGCCACGAAATTGCAGCTAAATCTAATCTGGACTATAATATGGAAATAGACTAAAAAAATTTATTGGCTAAAAAAGTCCCTGTGAAGGGACTTTTTTTACTTAATTTCAAGTGCTACTTGATTTTGAGTTTATAAAGACTTAATCTCGTGATATACTCATAACTGGAAATATCTTAAAGCTGCAGAGAGCAGGAGTTTTTTTAAAAATCACTTTTTTTCAGAAACTAATATCGCGGGTCGAGTTACTACTCGGCTCTTTTTGTGATAGATAAAGAGGTGTCTTATTGATGAAGATGATTGTTGGTCTAGGAAACCCAGGCCCAAGATATCAGCATACCAGACACAACGTGGGTTTTATGGCTGTAGATGGGTTTGCACGTAGGCTTGAAACAGATATTATAAACTTAAAATTTAAGAGTTTATACACAAAAAAGGGCGAGATTCTGCTTGTAAAACCTCAAACGTACATGAACCTAAGCGGAGAGGCTGTCGTGCCCTTTTATAATTATTTTAAATTAGAGCCACAGGATCTGATGGTAGTCTATGATGACATGGACATTCCTCTAGGGCAGATGCGCATTAAACCTAAAGGAAGCAGTGGAGGACATAAGGGCATGGAAAGCATCATCACCCTCCTTGGTAGAGATGATTTTCCGAGACTTAGAATTGGTGTAGGAAGGCCAAACCCTACTCAGGAAGTCGTAGACTATGTTTTGCGGATTTTCGAAAGAGATGAAATACCGATAATCTCTGAAACCTTAAAAGAGGTTTTAGATGCACTGGAAACTTGGACAAAAGATGGTTTAGACTTGGCTATGAATAAATATAATCAAAGGGCATAATTAATAAGAGTAAGAATAGTTTAGGTCAAGAAAGGGCTGAAGGGCATATAGATGTCATAATAACTAAAACCCTTAGTGCCGGTATTATCTCGGCACTACTTGCGCTTTTTATTAATAATCATTTACCAAAAAGAGCAGATCTGGTAATTATTCCTTTACTAGAGGAATCATTAAAAAACGGGCTGGCATATCTCTTTAATGTCAGCCCTCTACCTGTTAACCTCATATTTGGGCTTGCAGAAGGTCTTGTAGAAAGCTTAGGCAGCAAAAATTTTTGGCTCTTAGGCAATGCACTTTTAGGACATGGTATCTATGGCGCAGTTGCTTATCTACTCTGGAGCAGACCGCTTTTGGCATTTTTGGCTGCTTTTGTGTTACATGCGCTTTATAATATTGCGACTACAAAGCTCTTTAGGGTTTCTAGGTAGAAACATCAGCTTGTATCTTAAGCTAAAGGAGGCGGGCAAATGCTTAATATTAAACTTAGACAGATGCTAAAAACCCCTACACAAAACAAAATTGAGGAAGTCTTAACTCAAATTGCAGATGCCAAAGCCCATATGGTTATTCCTTCTGGAAGTGGCAGGTCTCTAATTTATAGCTATCTATGCCAAAACTTGAGTTCTACATTGATTATCTGCCGCAATGAGGATAAAGCCTATAGATTGGCTCAAGATTTAGAGACATGGCTAGGTGAAAAAGTCTTTGTCTTTCCGCAACGCGAGATTTTGCCTTTTGAGACAATACCAGAGACTCCTCAGGTTAGAGGGCAAAGGATAGAGGTCCTTTATAACGCTCTAAAGAGCGAGGATGAAAGAGAAGGTAGAATCTTTATAACTACAACGCAAGCTGTGGAGACAACCTTAGTTCCGCCTAATGTACTAAAAGAAGCAACAAGGAAAGTTAAAGTTGGAGATAGATTACCGTACGAGGAAACGATATCCTACCTTGTAAAAATTGGTTATAAGAGACTACCTCAAGTAGAAGGCCCAGGAGATTTTAGCGTACGTGGTGACATTCTTGATATTTTCCCTTTGCAAGGTCAGCCAGTTCGTCTAGAGCTCTTTGACGATGAAGTTGATTCTATCCGGTACTTTAACCCTGAAGACCAAAGGTCGATAGAGTCTATATCAGAAGTTACAATTCTTCCTGCTAGAGAGTTCTTTTCTACTAAGGAAAAATTTACTGAAGTAAGAAAAAGCATTTTATCCGAACTAGAGAACCAAATTCAGAGAATGAAAAAGCAAAATCTCCTTAAAGAGGCTGATGAACTAGAAGCTAAGGTAAAGGGAGATATAGATAAGCTTGAAAGTGGACAGTCTTTTGACGGAGAGCTTGGCTATCTGCCTCACTTATACGGTAGAGACCATCTCTTTTTTGATTATTTTAAGCCAAGGCTCGTCGTCTTTGAGGACAAAGACGATCTAGTACGCAATACTGATTATTGGTTAAAGGAAATTGGCGAATCCATGAGCCTTCTAATGGAAAAGGGCAGAGCCCTTCCTAGCGTCTTTGACAATTTTCACAGTTTCGATGATGTTGAAAAGAAGACCAAAGGTCTTAAAACAATCGATGTTGGTGAAATAGAAGGACTAACTCGAGGCGCAGAATTCCGCTTTAGACGGCCAAACATCTATCAAGGTCCTGTAGAAATTCTTTTAATAGATGATCTTGTGCAACACCTTGAAAATAAACGGGAATTGGTATTAATTGTATCGACTGATGAGAGATTCGAGAGAGTCTTAAAGCTCCTTAGGGAGGAAAACATTCCCGTCTCTTTCGAATACCAAAAAGGCAAGGTCTTGCTTTTAATGGGCAACCTTGAGTCTGGTTTTGAAAGTTTAGAAGATAATTTGATAGTTATTACAGATAGAGAACTATTCGGCGGCGCCAAAAGACGCAAAAAGCCGATTTTTACTCAAGGAAAAGTCTTACAGTCAATTGATCAGCTACAACCTGGAGATTATGTAGTCCACATTAACCATGGTATTGGTCGCTATACTGGCATGAATACCTTGGAAATAAATGGAACTCATAAGGATTATCTTGCGCTTGAGTACGCTGGCGAAGGTGAAAAACTCTATATTCCTACTGAACAGATTCAACTGCTACAAAAATACTCCGGTGTTAGTGATGACTCCCCTAAACTCAATAAATTAGGTGGCGGCGAATGGCAAAAAGTTAAGCAACGTGTTAATGCATCAGTACAAGCTATGGCAGAGGAGCTGATCGAACTCTATGCAGCAAGAGAGGCTTTAAGAGGCCATGCCTTTTCACCTGACGATGAGTTTCAAAATCAGTTTGAGGATGAGTTTCCTTATCAAGAAACACCTGATCAAAATAAAGCAATTGCAGATGTAAAAAAAGATATGGTAAGACCCCAGCCTATGGAAAGGCTTCTTTGTGGGGATGTAGGCTTTGGTAAAACCGAAGTAGCTATCAGAGCAGCGTTTAAGGCCGTATCAGATGGCAAACAAGTTGCACTTTTAGTTCCTACAACAATTTTAGGCATGCAGCATTACAATACTTTTAAGGAAAGATTTAAAAATTATCCATTTAATATAAGCCTCTTAAGCAGATTCCAGTCCTCTGCTTTCAACAAAGAAACCATTAAGAAGCTAACCACAGGTAGCGTTGATATTATTATAGGTACCCACAGATTGCTTTCTAAAGACGTTAAGTTTAAGGATTTAGGTCTTGTAGTCATTGACGAAGAACAACGCTTTGGTGTTGGACAAAAGGAAAAACTAAAGTATCTAAGAAAAAATGTTGATGTACTGACAATGACTGCTACACCTATACCTAGAACGCTGCATATGGCCTTAGTTGGCGTAAGGGATATGTCTTTAATTGAAACGCCCCCTGAAGATAGGTATCCTGTTAGAACCTACGTTACTGAATATAACCCTGAAACAATTAGAGAAGCGATTCTCAGAGAGTTAGCCAGGAAAGGGCAGATCTATTTTGTTTCAAATCGAGTCCAAGGGATAGAAGAGATAGCTTTTGAGGTGCAAAAACTTGCACCAGAAGCGCGGATTGCTATAGCCCATGGACAGATGGACGAAAAGTATCTTGAAAAGGTTATGGTAGGCTTCTTAAATAAGGAATTTGATATTTTGGTCTGTACAACTATTATTGAAACAGGTCTAGATATCTCCAATGTCAACACGTTGATTGTCTATAATGCAGACCAGCTAGGTTTATCCCAACTCTATCAGCTGCGTGGGAGAGTAGGAAGGACAAACCGTGTAGCCTATGCTTATTTTACTTATAAACCTAACAAAGTTTTAAACGAAGATGCTCAAAAACGTTTAAGTGCAATCCGCGACTTTACCGAGCTAGGTTCAGGTATCAAGCTTGCTATGCGAGATTTAGAGATCAGAGGCGCAGGGAACATCTTAGGCCCTGAACAGCATGGCTTTATCGCGGCTGTTGGCTTTGAACTATATTGCCAGATGCTTGAAGAAGCTCTCAAACAAAGAAAAGAAATCGGTGAAGAGAAGATTGAGACCTTCGAACCACAGCTAAACATAACTTTAGACGGTTATTTACCTAGTTTATATATACCAAATGAAGGTCAAAAGATCGAAATGTACAAAAAGATCAATGCTGTCACTACAAAAGGAGAGCTTTTAGAGATCGAAGATGAGCTCATAGACCGTTATGGCACCCTTCCAGAGGAAGCGGAGAATCTGCTTTGGTTTAGCCACTTAAAGTTACTTTCCTACGAGCTCCGTATCGAGGAAATTATCGAGCAAAAAGAAGTTACAAGAAACAGACAGAGCCTTGTTATTCGCTTTAGAGAGGACTCCCCTTTAGATGGAGGTAGAATCCAGAAAGCTTGGGAGAAATACAAAACCAATATAGGTTTTATCCATAGTAAGTCTCCACAGATTAAAGTCCACAAATGGGATGCTAAAGATTGGAATGCTAGGCGAAACCTACTTGATCTTTTAGAGATCTTAAAGGGTAATGAAAAAAGCAAGAAAACAAAACAGGAAAGTGAGGTTATGCACTAATGATCAAAGTAGTTGGGCTTGGAACCGGAAGACTAGATGACCTTAGCAAAAAAGCTGTATCTATTTTAAAAGAGGCAGAGCATATTGTAACTACAGCAAGTTGGCATCCTGTTTTTTCTGATCTTAAAGTCAATTTAGAAGTGTGGGACAGTCTTTCTTTAAGTCAAAGGATCGAAAGACTAAATAGATTAGGAAAAGACGAAGAGCTAGTTTTAGCTGTTTTAGGTGATCCTTTGTTAGACCAAGCTTACTTAAAAAAGGTTGAAAACGATCTCGAGTTTTTTAGTGCGTCCTCGCTTCTTTCAAAGCTAGAGCTTCCTCCTTTGTGGGAGCATGTAGATCTAGAAAGTTATAATAGTAGAGACTTAAAAACTGATAAGGTTATAAGGGTACATTTTGGACAGTGGCAAAGATTACAAGAGCTTTTACCAAAAGATACCAAAATTACTTATGTAGACTGTCTTAAAAAAGGACAAGCCTTAGTGGGGAAATTCTCTATAGATAATGGCTATGTCATCGTACCAAAGCTAGACGTCTCTAAAGAGGGATCTAGCTTAGAGGAGCTTCTTAAAACTATGAAAAGGCTAAGAGCTCCAGATGGCTGCCCTTGGGACAAGATTCAGACCTTTGAATCTTTAAAACCATATCTAGTAGAAGAGGCTTATGAACTCTGGGATGCAGTAGATTCAGGGGACGCCTACCTGATCACAGAAGAGTTAGGCGACGTGTTGTTGCAGGTTGTATTTTATGCAACGATTGCTGAAGAAAACGGCTTATTTGATTTAGAAAAAGTTGCTTCGAGAGTAAACGAAAAGTTAGTCCATAGACACCCCCACGTTTTTGATGATGTTATCGCTGACACACCAGAAAAAGTTATGGTTAATTGGGATCTTATTAAGAAAAGTGAAAAAGGCAAAGAAAGTAGAGTCTCTGCGTTAGATGGAGTCCCTAAACATTTGCCAGGTCTTCAAAAAGCTGCCAAGGTGCAGAAGAAGGCTGCTAAAGTAGGCTTTGACTGGGATGAGATTGAGCCTGTCTGGCAGAAGGTACAAGAGGAACTTGAAGAGCTATCTGAGGCAAAAACCCAAGAAGACAAAGAAGAAGAACTTGGAGATCTGCTTTTTGCCATAGTTAATCTAGCACGTTTTTTGAAAATTGACCCGGAGGTTGCACTTACTGGAACTATCAGTAAATTCCAGAAGAGGTTTAGATATATAGAAACCCACTCCAAAGAGCCTTTAGAAGAGATGAGTTTGGCGGAGATGGATGTCTTTTGGGAAGCAGCTAAAAAAGAGGATAAGTAAAAGCCTGATTATACAGACTACCTCTTGGAGGGGTATTCATGAAAAAATCTTTAATAATGCTGTTTTTTGTCTGTGCACTTCTTGCAGGCTGTGGAAAAAAAGATGATCTCCCTAAGCAACCAACCATATCTCTATATCTTACCGAAAGCGGCAAAACGAAAAACATGCCGATTGAAGAATACCTATATGGTGTTGTAGCAGGAGAAATGCTTCCAAATTGGCCTAGAGAGGCTTATGCTGCGCAAGCTATAATTGCGAGAACCTTTACAATGGAATTTTTAGAGCGTGGAGGTTTACATGATAAATATGGTACTGATCTGTCAGATGACATAACTGAAACCCAGGCTTATAACCCTGATGATATTACAGACGCTATCAAGGAAGCAGTTGATAAGACTAGAGGGTTAGTCGCTAAATTTGATGGTCACTATATTAAAGGGTGGTTCCATGCTTTTTCAGGTGGGGAGACAACTACAGCTAAGGTTGGGCTTAACTACGCAGAAGATGAGCCACAGTACATTAAAGTAGCTATTGATCCTGGGGTAGAATATGCTCCGCCAGATAACCGCAACTGGGAAGCGACATACTCGTACGAGGAGCTTACTAATCTATTAAGAGAGAAAGGGCATATAGATTTTGCAGTTACTGGGGTTAGCATCGGAGAGAAGAACGATCAAGGTCGCGTTACTCAGTTTATTATCTCTGGCGAAGGCGATTCTGGGACTATCCCTGGTGCAGAGTTTCGAATTGCGGTAGATTCTACCAAGTTAAAGTCGATTTGGGTTGCAAGTATTACTGAAACTAGCACTGGGGTTGTTTTTTCAGGTAAGGGCTATGGTCATGGGGTTGGCATGAGTCAATGGGGCGCATATGCCCTTGCTGAACAAGGAAAATCTAGTCAAGAGATTGTTAAACATTTCTTTGATGAAATTGAGATAGTTCAGGCATATAGGTAGTCATACCTGTCCCCTCGTTGTAATAGGCTGAAAGTAGGGGGGAGAGACAATGGCTATAGAAGAAAAACGTGTTGGTCAACTAAAAAACCATCAGGTTGTTTTAAAAAATCGCCAAGAATTAGGTGTTGAAGGTGTTGTTAGTGTAGACAGTTTCGATGATGAGGAGGTTGTCTTGGAAACAGAAGAAGGTCTTCTTGTAATAAGAGGAGACAATCTCCATGTTAGCCAGCTGAATATCGATGCAGGTAAACTAAGTGTTACAGGATCGGTAAGAACTTTAGAGTATTTAGGTGATAGTGGTCACAAATCTGGATTTCTTGGGAAGTTCTTTCGATAAAGTAGCATGAATGAGGCCAAAGACATAGTATGGAGAGCTATGTTAGGAGGGAATTTTCCATAATGATGCCTCTGGCCTCTCAACTGGTTTCAATTGGCTATCTGTTGTTGCTTGGAGCAATATGGGGATTTTTGTGGGAATTTTTAGAAGCACTTTTTTCTGATCGAAAAAAAAGGGCTGTGCTTCTTTTTGCTTTTATGCTCCCGATCTCTAGCGTACTGTGGTATATTAGCAATGGTGGAGCACTAAGGTATTACGTTCCAATTAGTGTTACAGTAGGAATTCTTGTGTTTTCTCTAATATCAAGAAGAACCATTGGTTCAACTTTGGCGCTGGGAATAAAAAGGATAACAGGTAGTATTTGGCTAATATTAAATATTGTGTGGATTGTTTTTAAATTGGCTATTGAAAGTGTTGGATTATTAACTTATTCTATATTCAGGAAAACAAGATCTGGTAGAGTAAAGACTGCAAGTAATAATTAAATACTTCTAAAGCAGGAGGGAATACAGGTGGCAAAAAAAGCGTTTAAACCAAATTTCATACAGCTATGTCTGTTAGTCTTCCTCCTGTCTAGCTTTGGTTGGAGTATGTATAAGATAATCTCTACTCAAAGGATTGTAAGTAATTTGCGTGGCGAAATCGAAAAGATTAACAGTACTATTTCGGATATTAGATATAAGCAACAAACAGTTGAGGCTGAAATAGCGAAATGGAACGATCCAGATGTCATTGAAGAATTTGCGAGAAAAGAACTCGGGCTTGTAAAACCTGGCGAAATTACTTACATGTTTAGTGAAGCAGTCCAACCTGCAACCGATAGCGGAGTGACTAAACGTACCGATTCTAGTAAAGAAGGTATACGAAACTGAGTTGACATTGTTATCTTGGTTGGTATAATATATTATGAAAAGCTAAAAGCTTAATATTATTGAGGAGGAGTCCCTTCTAGTATGTCCATTGAGGTTGGGAATGTTGTAGAAGGTAAGGTTACCGGAATTACAAACTTTGGAGCATTTGTTGAGCTAGGTAATGGTCAAACAGGATTAGTTCACATTTCAGAGGTCGCGGACGATTATGTCCAAGATATTAACAATTACTTAAAACTAAATGAAACTGTAAAGGTTAGAGTCTTATCTGTAAAAGAAGGTAAGATCGGTCTTTCTATTCGTAAGGTGGAAAGCGTAAACAAAGAACGCTCTCGCCGTAACAATAGAAATCAACAACCTGACAAAACATTTGAAAACAAACTTTCTAAATTTCTTAAAGACAGTGATGCAAGACAGAAGGATCTTAAGAAAAACCAAGATTCTAAGCGTGGTGGACGAGGTTCAACTCGTATAAGCGCAAATAGTAGTCTTTAATTGAAAAATTTGGGGGCATCCTTGTGGGTGCCTTTTGTTTTTAGGAGGCAAATATGGACGAGCGTGTCACATCTCAGTTAGGTCGCAGGCCGCAAGGAGACTACGAAATACATGAATTATGTCCGTGGGGCTACCCCTTAGTCTTAAAAACTCACCCGTATCTTGGAGCGATATCGCCAACGCTTTATTGGCTATCTTGTCCATATTTGGTGCGCTTTGTTTCTAAATTAGAGGCTGAAGGCCTAGTGAGTAAGTACGATAAGAGACTAAAGGAGGATCCTGTCTTTCAATCTGCCTTAGACAAAGCTCATGAAAGCTATGCTAAAGAGCGGAGTCTCCTCATTGAAGAGAGTGCCTTTCTTGACGAAAATATTATAGAGAAGCTAAAGACCTCCGGTATAGGTGGCTCTGAAAATAGAGAAGGCGTCAAGTGTCTGCATATGCACTTAGCTCATTTTCTTGCTACAGGACAAAACCCAATTGGCAAAGAGGTCTGGGAAGAAGCTTTGCCTTGGAAAGCTAAGGAGTGCCCAAGTAACTGCCCGCCTGTTCCTTCACGAGATCCTAAACCTTTAGCTGTGATCGACGCAGGAAGCAATACATGCAGACTCTTAATTGCTGGAGTCTATCCTGAGCCTTTAAAAAGTCCTATTATTAACGTTAATAAAGGACATTGGCAAGGGATCTATACAGAAACAACAACAACAGAAGCTGGTAGAGATATTAGAGAAGGCAAGAAAAAGACGGCACAGGCAGTAGAAAGGTATTTGAGTTTAATTGAAGCTGCAGGTGCTAAGCTAGTTAGAGGAGTGGCTACTGGAATTTGGCGCAAAGAGGGTTTGCCTGAAGGGAGTCTCGAAGTTATTTCTGGCTTAGACGAAGCTAAATATTCCTTTTTAGGGGCTTGTAGTTCTTTGCAACTAAAAGGTGATGTTACTGTATGCGACCTTGGTGGTAGTAGCCTTGAGATTATCTCTGGCACAGATGGTTCTATAAAAGAACGAGACAGTTTCGAACTGGGTTTTTGGTCTGTTTTTAAAGCTTTAGGTATAAACGAGTCTAAACTATCTAGCAAGGAGATTTTAGAGGTTAGAGAGTATGTCAAAAAAGCTCTAGGTCACATTCCTCTTAAAGGCCAGTTGGTGTTTATTGGAGGAACTGCAACTACCCTTGCAGGTCTTCAGCTAGGTCTTAATGAATATGATAGTTCTAAAATACATGGCTATAGGCTTGATTTATCTACAGTTTCCATAGGTTGGTTGCCTAGGTGGGCAAAAGAGAGGGAGTCAAGTATAGAACTTGGGGCACAAATACTTAAAGCTATACTGGAACTTAATGGAGATTCTTATGCAATTGTCAGTGATATGGGACTTATGGCAGGAATTTTAAGCAAATAATCGCTATAAAATTAAGAAATACTAATTGACCAACCTTGACGGATGTAGTAAAATACCTATTGTGACGTGCGAGGGTGGCGGAATGGCAGACGCAGCGGACTTAAAATCCGCTGGCCTAAGCGGCCGTGAGGGTTCGACTCCCTCTCCTCGCACCATTTTTTATCTATACAAAGGATTCATTCCGCTTTTGTTGAATAATATAGACTGTAAAGTTGCCGTTATTACTCAACAAAAAGGAGGGTCTAGTATGTATGCTCTTGCAAAGGTCATTAATCTAATCATTGTTCTTCTTGCCGCACTAATTGCTGTTTTTACTGGAGAGGCACCTTGGTTGTGGTTAGTTTCAGCCGTTGTGGTCGCACTTGCTGCACCAGCTAACGTTTTTGTGGCTAAAGCTATATTGGAAAATAGAGCTTTGTCAGTTAAGGCTAATGTGAGAAAGTTTGCAAGAAGGCGTATGAACACAGCTGGTTTTTGGTTTGTAATCAGTGCTACAGTGTTATGCTATGGTATTATAAAACTGATCAATATCGTAGATAATAGTTGGATTCAGTTTTTACCAGTAGCTGTCTTTATCATCGGTTGGGTGACAGCTAGCAAATTCAGGTTTAATCCTGATAAGTACGACTCAGAAGCTGATAAACAGGCATAAGATTTGTCAAGATGAGGCTTCCAGGTATGGAAGCCTTTGTTTTTTGCAAAACCTCTTGACGGCAAAGCACTTTCTGTTATAATAATAAATGTCGCAGTTAGCGAATAACACTATTTTTGTGGCGGCGTAGCTCAGATGGTTAGAGCATGCGGCTCATACCCGCAGTGTCACTGGTTCAATTCCAGTCGCCGCTACCATGCGCCACTAGCTCAGATGGTAGAGCAGCTGACTCTTAATCAGCGGGCCCTGGGTTCGAGTCCCTGGTGGCGCACCATTTACATACTGCATGGTTGCAATAAGTACATAAGTGGACCTCGGATAAGTTCTCCGAGGTTTTTTCATTGATATTTCAACGTATTTTCCTGAATTTTACAGTTTCACGCAATAAATGGCTTTACAAACTTTTATGTGTCAACAGTTTGTAGAGCTATTTGTTTTCTAACAACGTATATTCACTAATAAAATTCTTTAAGCTTTTTGTTGTGGGATGTTGGGTGGATTTAGAGCTTGTTTAATCAGATCTAAATCATCATTATAGTTAAACCCATTATGTATCTTCATACTGGAATAGTTACTGCAGGTTATGGAACTCTACCATATTGCAGCGACCGATCAACGTCTAAATTGTATAGAAAGTTCTACCGACTCTAATAAAGTGGCACACCTGAAACAGGTGGATACGTTGGTTTTCAAAAGATAGAATATTGCCTCGATTTACACAGGAATAACCTTAGAAAAGGAGAACATATTTATGGCTAGCTCATAGTAGTTGCAGAATAAAGGTGTGGGGGTGTTATGGTGATACATCATCGTTTTTGGTGCTTACTTGTTATAGTCCTCATTAGCACAACCGCTATTTTTGCTGATTCAGTTAAGGAGGCAGATAGGTTAATCGAATCTAAAGATATAACAAACATCAAAGCCTCAATAGCAATTTTAGAAAAAACAATTGAAGAAAGACCGTTAAATGGAGAAGCCCAGTGGACTATGGCCAAAGCTCATCTTTATTTGGGAGATAGAGTTATCGATGGAAAATTAGAGATTTTTGAAGCTGGTAAAGCTTATGCAGAAAAAGCAGTGCAGCTTTTGCCAAATTCTGCTGATGCTCATTTCTGGCTGTCTGCGCTTATTGGTAGAGTTGGACAAACTAGAGGCGTCCTTCAAAGTCTTTTCATGGTAAATCCCCTAAAAAAAGAATTGGATATTGTACTAGAAATAGATCCAAACTATGCCGCTGCATATTTTGCCCTTAGTGTTCTTTATACTGAAGCGCCTGGTAGGCCATTAAGCATTGGCAGTAAAGAAAAAGCACTGGAAAATGCATGGAGATCAGTAGACTTAGATCCAGACAATATTGAGCATAATGTTAATCTCGCGAAAGTCTTAATCAATAACAAAAAGACAAAAGAAGCGTTAGAGGTATTAAACAACGTTTTAGCCATGCCACACATTGACACTGAAGTGCAGCTTAAAGAAGAGGCAATCGCTCTACTTAAAAAGCATAAGTAGAGTAGTTTATCTAAATGTTTTATCTGAAGCTAGATTTAGGTTTGGAAGAAATTTGTCAGGAAAGTGTGATATTTAAGCAAATCCCCTTTTAATACGTTTTTAAAGGGGATTTAGTCTATTGACCAATTTTAGATAAAAGAGTATTCTGTTAGTAATAGTTTTTATAAAAAGACGAATCCTCTAAGCAATCTGCATCAAGCAGGTTGCTTTTCGTTTTTTAAACGATCAATTTCGACATAATTAGAGAACTGTCTTTAGATAAAGTATAGCAGTAGGTTAGTATAAGGGAGGGTAAGGCTAATGGGGTTAATGGTATGGGAGTAGTAGCTACGCACGAAAACGTTAGTTACAAAAGAATAGGCCGAACTAGCAGTCTGGAAAATGTGCTCTATAGTACTAAAACTGGTCTGAAACATTTTGGGCTGGCGTTTCTTGCAGCAATTAGTATTCCGGGGGTTTATGGCGTAACTTTTGGAATCCTAGCATACATCTATAGCTGGAGCTTAGCAAATAAGAGAAGTCTACCTGAAGCTAGATGTACCATGCTAGGGGGGTTAATAGGCATTTTGATTTACTCATTCTCTTTGTACTGTTTTATGTATTGGATCTTTCTATGGGTCTTTATGGAAATTTTTATGCTGAAAGCCAAACCTCTGTATAAAAACATCAAAACACTGACAATTTTCCCATCTCTTTTATACCCTGTGCTTATTATCATAGGGAAAAGCCTCGCTTTTCCACTTTTAACTTACATTGTGTATGCTTTACTATGTGGTGTTTTGCAGTTTAATAATTATCGCACTTTTGACATTTTAGAAGACAGAGACAGGGTGTGGGAGAGCGAAGAGTGCATCTCAATACTCATGGCTGCAATTCTACTTGGCACAAGCTTTTATAGTGTGAGTTATTTTGGCGTCAGCGTCGGTAAAGTTATTATGTGGCTAATAGTAGCTGCAAGTGGTATGCTAGGAGGTCCACTGTGGGGGGTTGTAGCTGCGACACTAGTAGCTTTTTCAGGACAGTTACTTAGATATGGCCATTACCTGATTCTGCTGGGTGCTTTTTCCGGTGTAATTTCAATGCTCAAAGGCTACTCATTACTTCTTTTTATATTAACTGTTTTGGTAGTGGTTATGGATAGAAATTTACATCAAATTGGCGCTGAGATGTTCTTAGCAGAGATCTGTCTACCATTTTTACTAAAGAAAGTACAACCCTTAAAATTTTCGATACCAGCTTTTACTCCTCAAGAAAAAACAGAGTCAAAAGCATTAGAACTTAAAGCTAGAATCGCCAAGTTCTCTGAGACATTGGAAGAACTTTCTAAAGTTTTCTCAGGAATACCTATAGAAAATGATGAAGAAAAGGAAAGTGTGTTGCCTTGTTTGGTAGAAGCTATAGCTGCGAAAGTTTGTAACAATTGCGGGCAAAAAGAATCTTGCTGGCAAAGAGGCTTTTACACAACTTATACAAATATGTTTAATCTATTAGTTGAGCTTGAAGGAGAGCTGTCTAGTGAGGCTTTATATGAAAAGTCAAGAAATTGGTGTAGCCAGCCAAAGGAACTTGCTGACTCAGCTCTATCCCTACTAAAAATGCGTGGACTCGACATTGTTTGGCAAAAACGCTTAATTGAAAGTAAAGGAGTCGTTGCAAACCAACTTAAAGGTCTAGCTAATGTAGTAAGCGATTTAGGGTGTCAACTTGATCTTCTGCAAAAAGACAAACATTGTAGTGAAGTCTCAAGCTTTGAACTTAAAAGAAGAGGTATAGATTTTAATTCGATAGAATGTAGTAGGTTCGAACACGGTGTTGCTGTTACCTTGAGTGTGCCAAAACGTAGTGGGCATTGCTTGGTTAAAGAGGTAAGGAAAATTATCTCTAATGTAACAGGGCAAGACTGTATT
>Ga0172377_10000971_pt1 | contig 28452 bp, 23 predicted proteins | sample Pumphouse3metaG_FD_119749 | JGI IMG/M metagenome (GOLD analysis project Ga0172377, IMG submission 119749) | Leachate microbial communities from a municipal landfill in Southern Ontario, Canada - Pumphouse #3 metaG | ecosystem: Engineered > Solid waste > Landfill > Unclassified | place: Canada... | reverse complement strand
GTGAAAAACCTAGCGCATTGTATACTTGAATCTGGTATCTTTCCTCTATGGTCAGCTGTCTGAACCGTGTCATCTTTGGCACCTGAATGTTTTGTGTGGTAACTAACCATTCTAAGACAGTTGACCTCCACTTCTAAAAATTTCAGGTGTTGCGTTTATTATCTGAATTTAGGTGTGGTTTGGATGAAGTTCATCACCTATTTTAATCTCGCGTAACCAGTAACGAAGTGGGGAAGTGTTAGCGTTTGAGATTATTATCTGCGCGCTCGGTGAGTTCCGAATAATATTTATTCGGCGTTAATCGAGGTTACCATCCTCTTGTCGCTTGAATTTGTTGTATCGAAAGATGCTTAGTCATTGAAAAACGCTTAAGTTTGTTTGTTTTATTTGCTAGTTTTGGCTGTGTTTTGCTTGATTTAGTAGGTTAATTTTTTCGTTTTAAATCGCTGCTTTTGCTATAATTTGATTAAATTATTGTTCCTATCAACCCCACCTTAAGATTCGGAGAAAAAATGATGTTAGCCTCAAAATTAAAGTTAGCCGTTTTAGTGACTGCCCTAGGATTAATCGCCACTGGTTGTAGTTCAACGCAAGTTGTTGAAGAAGATACCGGCTTAACACAAACACAAACCAGCACACAAACCAGCACTGGTGAAGCTGATGCCGCAGCTAGATTGGCGCAAGAGCAAGCCGAAAAAGCGGCTAAGTTGAAAGCCGCATTAGAAGGTAAGCGCGTGCATTTTGACTTTGACCGTTCTGAAGTAAAAGAAGCGTTTTTTGATGTAATTAAAATGCAAGCTGATTATTTAACGTTAGTGCCACAAGCTCGTGTGACGGTAGAAGGACATTGTGATGAGCGTGGTACGCGTGAGTATAACTTGGCATTGGGTGAGCGCCGCGCTAATGCGGTGAAGAAGGCATTAATGGCGCAAGGTATCGATGCTAACCGCATTACGGTTATCAGCTTCGGTGAAGACCGTCCGCTTGTGTCTGAAAGCAATGAACAAGCTTGGGCTAAAAATCGTCGCGCTGAGTTTATTTATTAATTAAAAACGTATTTGACTAGGGCAAATGTTAGTTTGCCTAAACTAAGCCTTTCTGTGTATCGCAGGAAGGCTTTTTTATTTGTAGCTTAGGGTATGTTGATAATTCATTTTTGAACCATTGAGACACGATGGCACGAAGTTTTTAAGTATTAAGTCGCTGATTTGACGGTTATGTATCAATTGTTTTGCTGAATAATTAATCAATTCAGAAATTAACTAAAACCTAACTTATCAATCAGTTACATCGAAAAGTCAACAGTCTATAGATAGTTAGTTGTTTTTTTGAACGATACAATGTGTGAAGTATAGCAAGCGAGCAACGCGTTGAATGATTTAGGGTGCCGAGCGACTGATTAATAAGGTGCGGCCGAACTTAAACACCTCTTGTGCTAGGCTTGGTGCAAGGTTGTTAGTCACTTTGAACTAAGCGACACCGCAACAAAAAAAAGCGACTTCTCCATGTTGCACGTTTTTTTAAGGCTGCAGGGTATGAAAGTCGCATGCGAAGTGAGTCGAGGTGCCAGGAGAGGTCATGCGCCAAATTTCAAGTCATCCTGTCGCCTATGTGTTTTTTTTAAAAACTTATGATCCCGCAGTGCTAAGCTGCATATTAGATGTATAAAACAGAGGTATGGTATGTCAGTAGACGTTAAGGTGCATTATCTGAAAGATTATCAACCTGCCGATTTTGAAGTTCGGTCGGTTTATTTGGAATTTGATTTAACGGCAGAACTAACGCGTGTCATCAGTCGCTTACAGGTTAAGCGTGTGTCGTCTCATTGTGTGCCTTTAGTTTTGGATGGCGAGGCGCTTGTTTTGGAGTCGGTGGCGTTAAATGGTTTAGTGTTGGCTCCAGGTGCTTATCAGCTCACACCAAAAACATTGACTCTTTATCCATCGGAGATCGATTTTGAGCTAGAAATTTGCACACTGATTTATCCAAAAAACAATACTGCTTTGGAAGGGTTGTATTGTTCTGGCCAACATCTTTGCACACAGTGTGAGGCGCAGGGGTTTCGGCGTATAACTTATTATCTTGACCGTCCGGATGTGTTGTCGATTTTTACCACAAAGCTGGTGGCCTCAAAGCAGGATTTTCCGGTGTTATTGGCGAATGGGAATTTGGTTGAGGAGGGCGTGTTAGCACAAAACAAACATTATGCCGTGTGGCACGATCCACATAAAAAACCTTGTTATTTATTTGCGCTTGTGGCCGGAGATTTGCAGTTTATTGAGCGTCACTATACGACGGCTGAAGCTCGCGATGTGTTGTTGCGAATTTATACAGAGGCTCATCATTTGCCTAAGTGTCAGCACGCGATGGATTCATTGGTAGAGGCTATGCGCTGGGACGAACAACGTTTTGGACTGAGTTATGATTTAGATCGCTATATGATTGTGGCGGTTGATGCGTTCAACATGGGCGCGATGGAGAATAAAGGGTTAAATATATTTAATTCCAAATATGTATTAGCTGATGCCAGCACTGCAACCGATACCGATTATGAGGGGGTAGAGGCGGTGATAGCGCATGAGTATTTTCATAATTGGACTGGTAATCGCGTCACCTGTCGTGATTGGTTTCAGCTTACCTTAAAAGAAGGGCTGACGGTATTTCGAGATCAAGCTTTTAGCGCTGACAGGCTATCGGCAGCGGTAAAGCGTATTGAAGATGTTAAGCGATTACGCAGTGCACAGTTCGCCGAGGATGCTGGACCTATGCGTCATCCGATTCAGCCCCAGTCGTATATTGAAATGAATAACTTTTATACGATGACAGTGTATGAAAAGGGCGCGGAAGTAGTTCGCCTTTATCAAACGCTGTTGGGTGTTGAAGGTTTTCGCAAGGGGATGGATTTGTACTTCGCACGCCATGATGGTCAAGCGGTCACCGTTGAAGATTTTCGTGAGGCGATGGCCCAGGCAAATGGGGTTGACTTGAGGCAAATGCAGGCTTGGTACACGCAAGCGGGCACGCCGCAGGTCAGTGTGCGCGAGGAATATGATGCGTCGTCCGGCCGTTTAATCCTACACTGTGAACAGTCTATTGCCTGCCTAGGAGAAGCGTTTGAGCCGTTGGTTATTCCATTGCGCGTAGGGTTTTTAGATCAACAGGGGGCGCCGATGACCATAAAGGCGAGCGCTGTGTGCCAAGATTGGGTGAAGATTGAGGGCGATTCGGCGATACTTAAGCTGAATAATAAGCAACAGACGTTTGTGTTTGAAAACCTGACAACGCAGCCTTATTTGTCGTTGTTGCGAGATTTTTCAGCGCCGGTTATTTTAGATTATGATTATAGTGAAACGGCGTTAGCCTTTTTAGCGAAGCACGATACTGATAGTTTCAATCGTTGGGAGGCCGCACAACGCTTGGCATTAGGTGATATTGAGGCGAATGTACGGCGTTTAAGTCTTGGGCAGGCGTTTGAGTTGGGGCAGGTTTACGCGGATGTTTATCAACATTTGTTAAACTTGGCGCTCAATGAGTCGGCAGACCTTGCGTTGATTGCGTATGCGCTGATGTTGCCGGACATGAGTTATCTTATTGAGCAGTATCAACAGGTTGATATTGATCGATTGTTGCAGGCCTGCAAACAAACCAAACAAGCGTTAGCCCGGCGTTTTGCCGATCCGTTGCAGCAGATTTACAATCAGCTACATCGTCAGGATGAAGGTTATCGTTACGAAAAACAAGCGATCGCACGCCGTTTATTAAAAAATCATTGTTTAGTGCTATTGTCTGAATTGGACCAAGGGCAAGTCATGGCGCAAGCTCAGTATGACTTACAGGCAAATATGACCGATGTTTTGGCTGCGTTGCGTGGATTGATGCTTTATCCTACGAGTGCGCAGGCGCGGGATTGTATGGCTGATTTTTATCAGCGCTGGCAGCATGAATCTTTAGTGTTAGACAAGTGGTTTGCCTTGCAAGCGGGCAGCGACGGCGATTTAGCGCTTATCGAAACCCTAGTCGCGCACCCTGCGTTTGATTATGCTTTACCTAATCGTGTGCGCAGTGTTGTCGGCATTTTCCCAAGGCAAAATTTATTGAGTTTCCATCGTAAAGATGGTCTAGGTTATGCTTGGTTGGCGCAACAGGTGGAAAAACTTGATCGCATTAATCCCCAGGTTGCCGCACGTATGGTGGCACCACTCACCCAGTGGCGGCGCTTTGACCCGACACGTCAAGGATTGATGCGTCAGGCTTTAGCGCGTTTAAAACAACAGGTTAAATCAAACGATGTTTACGAAGTGGTGGAGAAAGCGCTGGTCTAGACGATATGCCATCGTAAAAAGAAGCGAGGCGAGGCATCTGCTTTTTTTGGTCGGTTGCTGGATGTTGATAGCACCGTTATGTTTGTCATTTGCGCAGGCAGAAACACCTGATTCCGTGTCGGCTACATTTGAGGCGCTAAGTACGCCGTTAGATTTAATCGATTATGAAATCCACGTGCTACGTGCCGAGCTTGCTGTTCTGCATCAGGATGCGCAAGCTTTTTCCCAGCACTATTCCCGCTTGATTGCTCAGCCGATTCCGCCTGTTTTTAATACGCGGGTTGAGGCATTGCAATATATATATCAACACGCACCTTGGTTGGCCTCCCCTTCGTTAACGGAGTCATTAGATTTTTCTGCGGCACAAACAGCGCAAACGCTTGTGGTGTTATTGCCTTTGTCCGGTGCTTATCATCAGGCGGCACACGCGTTATTGTCGGTTATCCAGCAAGCGTTTTCTACTCGCCAAGTATATGTGCTTGATACCGACTTATATGAAAATATGGCCGATCTTTGGGCGCTAATCAGCTTATTTGATCCTCAGTTACTTATCGGGCCACTAGAGCCGACTAAGGTCGAGGCGTTGCTGCCATTTATCCATGAGCGGCCGATTCCGACTTTATTGTTCACTTCCGCCACACGACAAGCCCCCTATCTACGTTCAATCGCTTCATGGCGAGACAGCCAATTACGTGTTTTAACACCATTGTTGCAGCACATGGATTGGGATGCACCGGCCTGGCTGTATCAACAGCAGCAACGTGCGCAACCTTTAATCGAAGGGGTTGCGCGTGCTTATGTGCAGCAGGGGGTTTTATTATGGTCCAGTGAACAAGCGATTGAGCATACGGTTGAGTCGGCATTGGCGAAATTGATGGGAGCGCAAAAAGCACAGAGTCGCTATCAGTGGTTGCAACGTACCCTTGAGCGTAAGCTCAACTATATAGACTACACACGCCAAGATCGTGACGTCTTATTAGCACAAGTAGACGCGCAGCGTGCCCTACAACTGAGTCCCTTGCTAGATTTTTACCAGCAGCGTTTGCCGGTGATTTGGTTGCCACCAGTGTTGCCGGATAAAAGTCAGTTGCGACAAACCTTACCGTTATGGCAGTCAACCTATGCGTTTTTACCTGAGTTTTTTGTTGCGGATGTACAGGAAACCACAGTCGATGGAGCGCAATCAGACGAAGTTGGTCTGTTTTATGCTTTAGGTGAACTGGCTGTACAAATGATACAGCAAGCAAGTCTACCCTTGCCTGCGGTTATAGATAGTAAATTGGGGCGCGTAGACATTGTACAAGACGGACGCTATCACATTTTACCCAAGTTGTATCGGTTGGATAAAGGGCAAATTTATGAAGCCGACGGCATCGAATTACATCGCGAGCAGTTGCGCGTGATTCAACCTTCGTCCTAAGTGGTCGTTAAACACAATAACTGTATGAAAGGGAGTGGCATGAGTGGCAGTGCCTGATAACACAATTGATCCCAATGATTTGGATAGTATCGATGCACTTCTCGATGAAGCCGAGTTAGAGCAGGAGCGGCCGCAAGTAGATTTGCCCGATCTTGACGAATCGCCGACGCAGGATGTCGATATTCCGCTTGAGCAAGACAAGCCTGACGACGATGAATTGGAGCGGTTACTCGATAGCGCTATTGATACCCCCTCAACCGATCCCTTATTGGATGATGTGGCAGAAATGAGCGCTACACCACAACCTGCGCCGCCCGCGACGAATATAGCGCCGCCCTCAGCGGAGCAGCGATTACAAGAACAGCAAGAGCTTGATGCGTTTTTATCAAGACGCGAACAAAGCGCAACAAATTTAAATGAATTATCGGTGGCAGAAATGGATACACTCAAAAATTTAATTATTGGTTTCGGTTCAACGCTGATTGTCCTAGCCTTCATTGCTATTGGTATGGCGACTTGGGCCGCACTCAGCGCCGGTTCATCGGATGTTGATCCTAAGCTGGTCGAGGAAATACGGGGTGAGGTTGAAGTGGGGCGCATGAGTAGTCAAGCGAACCAAGAAAGTATGCGCGAATTGTCGAAGAAGCTGGATGCGCTAAGCTTTCAACTTGAGCAGGTGAACGGCGATATTGTGGCACTAACCAGTTCCACCTTGCCGCAGGCGAGTCTAAGCGGCGCGCAAAATCTGCCTGAAATTGTTCCACCAGCGCCTGTTCATACCCCGGCGCCTGTCGCAGCTCCCGTTGTCGCAGCTGCGCCGACATCGAGTGCGCCGCCTGCAGATATGGGTCGCTTGGAGGATAAAGTGGATGCAGTTAATCGCAGTCTTGCCGTAGCGCAGCGTCGCGTGGTTGAAATTAATAATCGTGTGAAAAGTTTGCAAAAACAATATGAAACGATTGTGAGCAGTTTAAAAGTAGCGGAAAAAAACGCCCTGCAAACGCAAGTTGAGCAATTAAACGAGCAAACGAAACCGGCGACAAAGCCAGCACAACAGCCGCCTGTCACAACGCCAAGTTCGTCGAATACGGATCGCTATCGTTATGCGGCACCTTCGGGTGGGTTCTATGAGCCGGGCAATAGCAATACCTATCCATAGGGGGCATTATGTTAGCTAAAGGCTTGGTTGTTGGGGTGTTGGGTGTCGGATTAGGTGGCTGTCAAGCGATTAACCCCGATACCATCTTGGCTGCCGGTGCGATTTCGGCGACTACTTGCTGGATGAATGAGTGTGAATTGTTTTATCCAACTAAAGTCAATGTGCCAGCGTATTACGATGTGGGCATGATTGACAAACGCTATGAGCCACAACGTGACTATTATATGGACGAGTTGGCTTGTATGAATAATTCGGCGCGTTGTGATGGCACGCAAACACCGCCACAGCTTTTTTATCAACGCCATGTTAAACCTTATATCAACAAGTGAATCACGGGAGCAAGTTATGAAAAAACCATTTTTAATCGGTGCCGGATTGGCCGGTATGTTGTTGCTGGTCGGTTGTGCCAATCAACCGCAGATGGAACAAACCAATGGTGCGAGTGCTTCGCAGTCAACGACCGCGCCAACTCAAGACGCTTGGAGTCAAAGTCAGCGTCAAACCAAAAACCAAGACCCGGCGTATTTGGATGCGCGTTATACAGCGGTGGTGGATACTCATATTACCGCTGATAATCGTCCATTGCCGCCAACCAGCAATACGGTCGTGGTCGTTAATCCACAAACTGGACAATTACAATCAGCGCCAGCGCCGCAGCCACAGATGCAACAACAATCTGCGCAAATGGCGCCAGTACAAATGCCGCCTCAGCGTCATCGTCAAGAGCGTATTAAAATTACGGGTGTGGGTTATGGCGCGGAAAGTACCTATGAAGGTTTTACCGTCGGTCAGCGTCGGTTGATGGCTATTCGTGCATCGAAATTAGACGCTTATCGTTCACTTGCTGAACAACTGTATGGTATCAAAATCGACAGTAACACCTCGGTGGCAACCTTAACGGCGCAAAGTGACAGTTTCCGCGCAAGAGTGAATGCCGTTGTAAGGGGCGCACGTATTGTAAGTATTACGCCAATGTCGGATAATAACTACGAAACCGTTTTGGAAGTCTTTGTTGATCGTGATTTCTTTGAAAACGTGTTTGTGTATTCCGGTGCGCAGCACAACAATGTGATGGATCCGTTAGAAACCTGTACGCTCGGATTTAATTGCTATGAGGCTGCAAGCTATCGTTAAGTAACCGATAGGAGTTGAGTTTGCCATGAATGTAAAACTGTGGATGATTGGATTAGTCGCCGGAGCATTGGCATGGCAAACGGTTCAGGCTTCAAGTATTTCAACACGAGTACGTGTGTTGGAAAATAAGGTTTCTCAATTTGAGCGACAAGCTAAACAAGAGCGGGCGCAGCAACAGGCGCAGTTAGTGCAGGTGCAAAAAAATACGAAGGCGATTGAGCAAATGCGATTGCAGCTTGATGATTTGCAGACGCCGCAAAAAGAGGCTAAAGGTAAAGGGTTACATTATTTATCCGATAAGCGGTTTACTGACTCACGCTACTCTTATCCTTAGTTTAATTTGGTTTGTTAGATTCTTGAATTAATTTGTACAAAAAAGCCTGATTTATCGGGCTTTTTTGTTGGTAAGCGGTTGAGCTTAATCTCGATCAATAAACGTTGGCAAGCGTTTATTGACGGTTTTAAACGCGAAGGGTTGAATGTCTGGTAAACCTTGTTTAAAAGGTGCAAAATGTTCGCCTTGCACCAACGGACGAAGATAATCTAAAGCGGCTTGAGTGATGCCCATACCGTCTTCTCGAATAAACGCATCCGGCACGCCTTTTTCTAAATCGGCAACGGCTTGCAGATCAACCGTTTTATATTGCCATTCAAAGGGCGTATCCGCGATTTTTTCAATAACCGGTAACACGCCATGTTCACCTCTTAATGCCGCTTTTACCGCTTCGGCTCCTGCGTGATACCCCATTTCCCAATCGACTTGCGATACCATGTGGCTGGCGGAGCGCTGTAAATAGTCAGGGTTGGCGCTGTGGGTTTTTACGCCTAACGTATCCGCGACCAAATGACCTAACTTTTCTGCCACGCCACCTAATTGGGTGAAAGTATGGCCGTGAGCGTGTTCTTCGCCTTCAATGGAGATAAAGTTGCCGTCTTGGGTGCGAATGCCTTCTGAAACTGAGCACACGCAATAGCCGTGTAGGTCAATTAAGCGTTTTACTTCCGCTAAAAAAGCATCGCGGCGGAAAGGGCGCTCTGCCGGTAAAATAATAATCGGTAAGTTCGGCATCGCTTCTTGTACCAGGCCTGGTGCTAATGAAAGCCAACCCACATTGCGCCCCATGGTTTCCATAACGAAGAACTTGGTTGAGGTTTGATGCATCGACAAGATATCCAACGTGGCTTCAAAAAAACTGGTTGCCAAATATTTCGCCGCGCTACCAAAACCGGGGCTGCAGTGCGATAGTGCAAGATCGTTATCAATCGTTTTTGCCACGCCGATACAGGTCACCGGATGGCCGTGGCGACGACAATAATCGGCGACTTTTTGCGCCGTGAGCATCGAGCCGTTGCCGCCGTTGTAGAAAAAGTAGCCGATGTCGTAAGCGCTAAATACATCTAAAACACGTTGATATTGATCCGCGCGTTCATCTTCCTCGCCTAAATCAAAGCGGCAGGCCTTAAAAGCCGCGCCCGGCATGGATTTTAAACGCGTTAAATCGAGATCGTTAAAGTCGGTTAAATCAACTAACGCCTCTTCGAGCACGCCTTTAATACCGTTGATTGCAGCATAAACGGTGCCGAATGTTTGCGGGTGACGACGTACTTCTTCAATCACGCCTGCGGCGCTGGCATTAATCACCGCCGACACGCCTCCGGCTTGGGCATAAAGTACGTTTTTCGCTTGTTGGCTCATGCAGTGTCCTTATTCACAAATGGGTTCAAGTGGCTCATTATAAAACAAATGAATGACAAGAAAATTAAGCTTTAACCAAGCTTAAGTGTGCGCCATGCACATTCAGGCAGGCTTCGCCGTTTATCAAACGCATTAGGTCGCGGCCAAGCAGCGCGTAGCGCCATCCTTGATGGAGCGCAGTGTTACCTTGTCCGCGAAGTAACGCCAGTAAGTCTTTGCGTTGAAAAAGGGTGCTGGTATTGAGGTGGTAATCGAGGGTAATTTGTAACGCATAAGCCTGCAGCAAGTTGATTAGTACGTCTTCCTGTGCGCTGGCTGGTGCCGGTTTGATTGGCGCGGTTGGCCAAGTCTCAGACTGTGCGAGCACTTGATCGATCAGGGTGATCCACTGTTCGCCAAATTGACGGATAAGCGACGGATTAAGGTCTTTAAGTTTAAATAAACTTTCCACATCGCGTTTGGGCTGTTTGGCTAATGCTAAAAGTCCCTCATCGCTTAATATCCATTTGCGCGGTTGGTTGAGCGCTATCGCTTGGCTTTCTCGCCAAGCGGCAAGCGCTTGCACTAAGGCGAGTTGCTTTTGGTTCAAACCTTGTGTGCCTTTGAGTTTTAGCCAAGCTTGCTGGGGGGCAATGTCATACAGGCTTGGTGCTAACAGTTGCGCGAAATCCCAGGTAAGTGCCTGCTTTTGTTCCGTGGTCAAACGGGTTTGCAGATGTTGATATAAGGGGGCGAGAAAGCGTACATCGTCTAACGCATATGTGATTTGTTTGGTGCTGAGTGGGCGTTGGTGCCAGTTGGTACGGGTTTGGTCTTTGTCGAGCTTTTCACCCAGTTCGCCTTCGATAACACGGGCAAAACCAGCTAAATCTCCATAACCGATAAACACACAAGCGATTTGCGTATCAAACAGATTGGTAGGCATCTGTCCACTGACTTGATACAGCACTTCAATGTCTTGGCGAGCCGAATGAAATACTTTACATAGTTTGCTATCCGTGAGCAGCGCCCACAGCGGGCTTAAGTCGTCGATGGCTAACGGATCGATAATCGCTAGTTCGCCGTCTTGGCTACAAATTTGTACTAGGCTGAGTAATGGGTAATAGGTATCTTGACGGACAAATTCGGTGTCCATCGCAATCCAGGCCTGCTGATGCAGTGGACGACAAAAATTGTTGAGTTGTTGTGTGTTAGTGATGTATTGGTAATTCATCGCGCAAGTGTAGCATTTGAGCCGGTTAAGCGTCTATCGGCAAAGCGGTTTTATACACCACTTTTTGGAGTACAAAGCTGGTGTGGACACCACTCACGCCTTCGATTTGAGTGATTTGGTTGAGGAGTAAGTCTTGATAAGCATCCAAATCCTTGACGATCACTTTCAGTTGATAGTCGGCGCTTTGTCCGGTAAGCAGCAAGCATTCGAGGACATTAGGTAAGCGCTGTATCGCTTCGTTAAAGGTGTTAAATCGCTCTTGCGTGTGTTTGTCCATTGAGATAGAAATGAGCGCCATTAAATCCAGTCCAAGCGCTTTGGCATTAACCAGCGCGCGATAACCGACAATCAAGCCATTATCTTCCAGTGCTTTAAAGCGGCGCAAGCAAGCCGAAGGCGACAGGCCGATGATGTCAGCGAGTTCTTGGTTGGTTAAACGCCCGTTGTGTTGTAAGTGTTGCAAAATAGCTTTGTCGTAATGGTCGAGCATGATTTTTGTCCTTTGAATGAGGTTGCTTTTTGTACGTTAGAGGGCGATAGAAATGGAGGGTTTGTTATTTTTTGCTTAATTGTTGAAATTATATTTCACTAATTTATTTTAAATTGAAATTATATTGCCTTTATGTGCCATTTGTAATCGTATCTTGCAATAAGTTAGCGTAGGTGTTGGCGTAAAATAAGCATTAGTCATAAATTAGCAGGCCTGCTGATTTGGCCATGAAATATTTGAGGACTGTTTATGAACCGCATGAATTACAGAAAATATCGCCCAACAATCACTCCTGATTTACCCCAGCGCCGTTGGCCTGACCAGCGTTTAACCCACGCGCCGATTTGGGTCAGTGTAGATTTGCGTGATGGTAATCAAGCGTTAGCCAAACCGATGACGGTTGAGCAGAAACTGATTTTGTGGGAAGAGTTGATTGCCATTGGTTTTAAAACCATTGAGGTGGGGTTTCCGTCGGCCAGCCAGATTGAGTTTGATTTTGTGCGTCGGTTGATTGATGAAAACCGTATTCCAGACGATGTCACGGTGCAAGTATTGGTGCAGGCGCGTGAACACTTAATTCAACGCACGTATGAATCGCTGGTTGGTGTTAAGCGCGCGATAGTGCATGTGTATAACACCACTTCGACTTTACAGCGTGAACGTGTATTTGGTTTGTCGAAGGATGAAATCAAAGCCATGGCGGTGCAGGGCGCGCGTTGGGTAAAAGACTATGCGCAGGCTTATCCGCATACCGATTGGCAATTTCAATATTCGCCGGAAAGTTTTTCACAAACCGAAACCGATTATGCGGTGGAAGTGTGTCAAGCGGTGATGGACGTGTGGCAGCCGACTGTCGATAAACCTTGTATTTTAAATCTGCCGGCGACGGTTGAAGTGACCTCGCCCAATCGTTTTGCTGACCAAATCGAATACTTTATCGACCACTTGCCTCATCGTGAGGCGGCGATTATTTCGGTGCATACCCATAATGATCGCGGTTGTGCGGTGGCGGCGGCAGAATTGGCGTTATTGGCGGGCGCGGATCGGGTCGAAGGCACGTTATTAGGCAACGGCGAGCGCACCGGCAATATGGATATTGTCACCTTGGCGATGAATTTATACAGCGAAGGCATTGATCCGCAATTAAATTTATCCGAACCGGATCGCTGGGTGGCGACGGTTGAGCAGGTGACGCAGATTGCCACGCATTTACGCCATCCTTGGGTCGGGGAAGCGGTGTATACCGCCTATTCCGGCAGTCATCAAGATGCGATTCGCAAAAGTTTGATGAAACAACAAGATAATGAACCCTGGCAAGTAGCGTATTTGCCGATTGACCCGGCGGATATAAACCGTTCTTACGAAGCGATTATTCGTGTCAACAGCCAGTCCGGCAAGGGTGGCATGGCGTTTGTGTTGGAGGATTTTGGTCTGCATTTACCCAAATGGGTACAGCAGGATTTCGCGCCGATTGCCCAGCGTTTGGCCGAACAACAGGGCGGTGTGGTGAGTAATCAAGCGTTATATCAAACCTTTTGTGATTATTACCGCTTAAACAATCCGCGCGCGCCGATAAGTTATCACGCCGAAGACACTGCGCAATCGACTTCGGTTTGGCGTTTTGATATTCAGCACCAGGCCTGGTTGGGACAAGGCAACGGCGTTTTAAGTGCGTTATGTGATGCGTGGCAACAGCAGAATGGGCAAACGCTGGAGATTTTGGATTATGCCGAACACGCGATATTTAAAGGCAAAGACGCGCAAGCGATTGCGTATATTTGGTTGGAAGTCGCGGGCGAAAAACGCATTGGTGTTGCCAAAATGAACGACAGCGCACAAGCGATGTTATGGGCATTGATGTCGGCAGTGGCTGATGGAACGAATAGTCGGCAATAATTTGAACTAAAACGCAAGCTCTAGGTATTTCTGAACCCAATTAGTGTGTCACAGGCTAAATTGGGGTCAGGAAGGCGTGTATCAAAAGCGACAAATCGGATTCGATTTGTGTTTATCCTAAGCGATTAAATCAAGCTGCCGTAGCCTTCTTGGTAGGTCGGATAAATAAATTCATAACCCGTGGCACGAATTTTTGCGTTCGATAACCGTTTGTTACTGCGTTGGCTGCGACTGTTTTCGGTCGGTTCGGTATGTTCGATGTAGCCAACGCTAAGTTGCTCGGCCAGCCATTCATACACTTCACATGACGGGGTAGGTTGGTTATCGACACCTATATAAAGGCTGTCTGGTTTGGCTAAATTCATCAAGTGAATCAACATGCCCACACAATCATCGCTATGTATGCGGTTGCTATATACATCTTCCATGCAGTGCGCTTTGCCTTTCATTACTAAGTCAATGATATGGGTACGTCCCGGACCATAAATACCGCCGAAGCGTACGACTGTAGCGGGCCAGCCGCTGTTAAGAATCAGATTTTCGCCTTCTAGCAGGCGCTTGCTGGAAAAATTGTGTTCTTCAGCTGGGCTATCTTCCGTGACCCATTCGCCTTCGGTTTGGCTAAATACCGATGTGCTAGAGGTGAAAAATAGCCGTTTTATTTGTTGTCCATTTAGCGCATTGAGCAGATTTTTTAGCCCGGAAACATAGGCTTGGTAGTAGGCGAAGTCATTATATTTACCTGCTGAAGCCATATAGAAAACATAGTCCAAATTCGCAGGTAAGTTCAGCTCGTCTTGTGTCATGTCCGCTGACAGCCCGCAAATAGGAGCGGGAATTTTGCTCGCATCACGGCGTAAGCCATGCACTTGGTGGCCTTGTTGAGTAAGCGCAAGACCCAGTTGACAACCAAGGTCACCACAACCTGCTATGAGTATTTTTGCCATAAAAACCTTATGTTTAGCTGAAATTTGGAGGGGGTTCTATTTGGCGTGTAGTATGCACAAGTTTTTTCGATTAGAAAAGGTGTAACCTAACAAAAATTTTAGGGTGCGCAAAGGGAGAAAATGCCGCTTGTTGTAGGCCTAAAACAAAAAACCGGGCGCTTTGCCCGGTTTGTGTTGTGTTTAATGACAGGACGCTTTCACTTCCTGTTTAAACGCGTCTTAGAAGTTCATACGCAACGACAAGGTGTAGCCCATTTGCGAGTGGGTGACTTTGTGGCTGGTGCCTGTATCCATCATTGGGTTACCCATGAAACCGCCAGTTACATAACCGGTGCCCACTGTTTTGGTTACTTCTGGTGCGTACACAATCGCGCCTTCTAAGGTCATGTTTTGTGTAATGTTATAGCCGCCACCCAAGGTGAAGTGCTGTTCAACAATCCCCGGGAAGAAGTGGTTGTTAAACAAGTTGACCGCTTGGTTGACATAGCTTGTGCTCGACTTTTTCTCGATAGGGTCGGAGCCGTAGTTGTAACCCAAACCAACCCAATAGCGATCGCGGCTGTATTTTACACCGGCACCAAATACGTTTTGGTCTTTCCAGTTAAAGTCTTTATAGCCTTTCGCATCGCCCCAGCGAATTTGTTTTGCATCCGCGGTGAATAACCAGTTGTTCATGGTGTAAGCGATACCGGCTTTAATTTCCGCTGGCTGTTCAAGTTCGTCACCGAAGTTGACGCCGAAAGCCGGTAAGTTAAAGCCTGCTGCTGCGCGTGAAATTTGGTTTTTATATTTCATGTTGATGGCGGATTGGTAAGCTAAACCAAGGGTTAAGTCTTGGGTGATATCAAAATAACCACCTAGGTTAAAGCCCCAGCCTAAGTCGGTAGACATACCGTTACCTACGTTAGCACCATTATTGTAGTTAATATCTAGCGCACCGTATTGAATTACCGGGGCAAAGCCTACGCCAAAGCGTTCGCTATTATAGGCAAGGGTGGGGGCAAATTTCATTAGCTGCAAATTACTGTAACCATTAAACAAGCCTGTACCATCGGGATAACCCCCGTTGTCACGGTAGTCCACACCCATACCGGCCGAGCCGAAAATGCCGACACCGAAGGTCCAGTTGTCGTTAATGCGCGTAGACAGGGAAACTTCCGGGATAATATTGGTATCGTTTGCGCTGGTTTGTGAGGCTTGTTGTCCGGGAGGGGCGGCCACGTTGGTGGTGGCTTTAACCGAAGGTTTGAACAGCGTGCCGCCTATTGCGAACTCGGTACCTTGCGATTTGCCGATCAGCGCCGGGTTGGTGAGCGCGTTTTCAGAGCCGAAAAAAGCAGCCGTACCTGTACCACCTAAGGCACGTGCTTGTGCGCCAAGACCAATAAGGTTGTCGCCATTAGTGGCAAGTACCGGTTGCGACATAAGCGCAGTGGCAGTGATGGCAAGAGCAAGTTTGGTTTTTTTCATTGTTGGGTATCCTTATTTAGTAATCTTCTGTAACCGTTTTTTGTCATTTACGCGGGATATTTCCCGTTGCGCAAACTATCGCGCAATTAGTGAAAAAAAGATAATTCAAAATTTTTTATGGGTTATTTGTGGATTTAATGTCGAATAAGTTTTTGATAATAAAATAAAATCCTTATATTTAAATAAGGATGCACGCATAAAAGTTTTCGATGAACTACGTGCGCTGATGTGAGTGTTTGGTGTATAAAAAAACCACCAGGCCTGCAGACGTGGTGGTTTCGTTTATCGCTGATCGTTTTTAGATCACCGAGGAGGTATTTACTAAATTGCTGTTAAATAGGTGTTGGCTGATAACAAAGGCTTAGAAATCGCCGCTAGCGCCTTTTTCCATCATTTCCCACATGGCATCACGCACAGCCATAGTTAATTCTTTTAACTCCGGCGGCATTTTTTTGCCCATTTTCACCATCATGTCCATGTTCATGGTATAGAGGTGAAGGCCATCTTCTTGTTCAACAATCGTAATGCGGCATGGCAGCATCGCCCCCATTGCAGGGCTGAAATTGAGCATATGACGGGCTGTTTCAGGGTTACAGAACGAAACAACGTGTACCACGCCGGATTCAATACCGCGTGCGTTCAACTCTTTTGATAGTGGCAGTTCACCAACGTTCATCAGTCCGGGTGTTTCAATCGCTACGTTGTTAAAGGTGTCGATTACATCCTCGAGCGCTAGACCTTCTTTTACTTTGCGATGCCATACCACAGCATAGCCAATATCGCCTTCGCTTTCGACCCAGCGATCCCAGATTTCGTTAAAGGTGTCCCAAGCGCCGTCTTCTAAATTGCCTGCCGCTTTCATCGTGCCGCAGCCTGACATAAGGGCGATAAGCCCCGCTAAAAATCCTACTTTTAACATGGTGATGGTTTTCATGGTGTGATCCTCATAATGGTGGTCATCTTAATCTTGAACACGCGTTTAGGTGTGTTCAGCTTGGTTTCGGCAATAAGATTACTCTTCTATTTTGCAAAAGAGAAAATCAATTTTTTTGGCCGCGAATAATAAAATTTTATTAGTAAATGTTAATGTACTAATATTAGCAGCGGCTAATATAGCATAAACCCAAGCTGTTTCAAGTGTTCATTGAGCTGGGTGTGCGGTGTGATTGCAAGTCGATGCTGAGCCCATTCGCGGCGTATCGGGTAGTGGCGGCGATAGTCTTCAAATGCCTGTTGTACCTGTGCAATGTCTGGGTTGCGCAGGGCGATGTCGTCTTGCTGGATGTCATAAGTTTGTTTAATAATTTGCGCCAGCATAGTTTGCAGGTCTGCTGGTTCAGGAACGATTAGTGGGGCGGGGGCGGGTGGAAGTTGACTGCGCCATTGCGTTTGGGGGGCGATGTGCCAGTGCTGGCAAAGTTGTTGGTACACCATTAAGCTGCCATTGATTTTGGCTTCGAGTGAGTGACCAGCAATATGTGGGGTAGCGATGTCTGCTTGTTGATACAGTGCGCCATTAATAAAAGGCTCGTTTTGCCAGCAGTCGATAATATTGGCTTGTGTTTGACTGGTTAACCAAGCCTGCTCGTCTATAATACCGCCGCGCGCGGCGTTAATCAGGATGGTTTGTGGACGCATTAAACGCAAATTGGTTGCATTAAGCAGGTGATGGGTTGGATAGTCGCCGCTGGTTGTAAGCGGGGTGTGAACGCTAATGATGTCGGCTTGCGTTAAGAGTTCTTCGAGTGGACTAAAGCCTTGCTCACCTTCGATTGTGGCGCGGGGCGGGTCGTTAAGTAAGCAATGTAAACCGAGGCTTTGGGCTTTTTGTGCGAGCAGACGGCCAACATGACCAACACCAATAACGCCGAGCGTTTTGCTTTGTAAGTCAAATTGTTGCTGTTGAGCTAGGTGGAACAGCGCGGTGATGACGTATTCGGCAACGGAGTTGGCATTACAGCCTTGAGCGGAATAAAATCGAATGTTCTGTTGTGCTAGCCAGGTTTGATCGATATGGTCGAGCCCTACGACGGTGCTGCCGACAAATTGTACGTTTGAGTTTTGAAGCAAGGCGGCATTCACTTGGGTGCGCGAGCGTACAATAAGGGCATCGGCGTGTTTAACGCGTTCCGCATTAATGTCGCGCCCTGGGAGGCACTCTACGGTGCCAAGCTGGCCGAAAAGCGCATCTGCATAGGGTACAGCATCGTCAATGACGAGGTGTTTGGTTGGCATAGGGTCTCCGAATAGTTAAAACGGTGGGATTAAGTGCGCCGTTGGAATTGGTCGTTCCATTTTTAGGGGCGCAAATTAGCGTTATAAAGGATAGCGTATGATTAAAAAAACGCAATCGACGTATATTGATGGCCCAGTTGGGCGTATTGAAACGCGTATTGGGCGTAAGCCACGTCAGGATAAAGCAACCGGTTTGGTTGTGTTGTCGCATCCACATCCGCAGTTTGGCGGCAGCATGGATAACAAGGTGTTGACGACTCTGGAAAAAGCGTTTGCCGATAATGGTTGGCAAACGCTGGCGTTTAATTTTCGCGGTGTCGGGGGGAGCGATGGGGCGTATGACGGCGGGGTGGGAGAGCAGGCAGACTTGGTGGCGGTGGTCGAGTGGGCAACCATGATTTGGGGCGTGCAGCCGTTGGCGTTAGCTGGATTTTCATTTGGCAGTTACATTAGCTTGAAACAAGCACAGCGATTAGGCGTACAGCGTTTGGTAACCGTTGCTCCGCCGGTCAATTTATATGATTTTAGTGGGGTTGCGGTGGATGCCGATTTGGATTGGTTGCTGATTCAAGGTGGACAGGATGAGGTGGTTGATCCGCAGGCGGTGATGGATTGGGCGCGTCGGCAACCACACGCCCCGGATATTTTATGGCGTGAGCGCGCATCGCATTATTTTCATGGTGAGTTGATTTGGTTGCGACGGGTGGTGTCCGCGTTAATGCCGTCTTAGAGGGTAGACAATTTATTTTTGAATCGCCGAGATACGAAGGTATGAATTTATTTTAAGAGTTAAGCATTTGATTTTTATAATATATTTGTTTGTGTCAATCGTTTTGGCTGAGCAATGAATTGATTCGAAGATTAATTAAAACTTGATTTATCAATCAGTTACATCGAAATACCGATAGGCTAGAGCAATTTTGTGTATATTTTTCATGGCAGAATTGAAAAAATTTATATAGAATATTAGTAATTTCTTATATGCTGATAAGCTTGAATTTCATCTTAACTGGCTTTATGGTGTGATAATTTTCCTCCTCAATGTTTATTTCTACGTCTTATTTTCCTCAAAGGAATGGCTCTATTATGAAAGTTAGAACGCTTGTTTTCGCTGTTGGTTTGGTTTTACCAGGCCTGCTAATGGCTCAAACGATGGACTTTAAGTCCGCGGTTGAAACAACACTCAATCAAAATCCGCAACGCGAAGTGAGTGGCGCGCGCATTGACCAAGCGCAAGCCGCGCTAAATCAAGCTAATTTGGGGCGAATGCCGCAATTTAATGTCTCGCTTACCGCGTCTAATTCGAATAATGCGCTGAATGTGTTTGGCATGAAGCTGCAACAACGTCAAGCGAGTTTTGCCGATTTCGGCTTTAAAGATATGGGTCAGGCGATGGCGGGTAACTTTGGTTATCAGCCGCGTGATTTGAATGAACCGGGTTCACATACTGACTTTAATACACGCATTGAAATGTTGTTACCGATTTGGAATGGCGGCAAGGTGTCAGCGTTTCAGCAGCAAGCGCAAGCGATGCTGGCAGCGGCGCAGCAGGGCGATGTGGCGGTACAGCAGACCTTGACGTTTTATGTGTATGAAGCCTATGAAGGGGTTCACGCGGCTCGTGCTTTTATTCAGGTGGCCGAGCAGGCTTTGAAGGCGGCAGATGCTTATGTCACTACCACGCGAAATTTGGTTAATCAAGGGGTTGTGGTGCGTTCGGAGTTGTTAAGCGCGCAGGCGCATCATGCCGAAGTTGAGTTGATGCTGGAGCAGGCGAAAAATCAAGAGTTAATGGCGCTGGACGGGTTGCGTATATTGATGGGGTTGTCGGCATCGTCGCCATTAGATGTGGGTAAGCGGGTTAATATTTCGTTGGATCAGGAGGCGCAAGCGATTTTGGATCCGGCGTCCTTAGATAATAATCCGCGTTTGCAAGCGATTCGTTATCAGGCTGCGGCTTCTCGCGCTTCGGTGAATACTACTCGCGCAGATTTGTATCCCAGTGTGAATGTCATGGCGCGTAACGATTGGAATGATGACCGCTTGGGTTTCCGTTCCAGTGGTTACACAGTTGCGGCGATGGCTTCGTGGAAATTGATGGATTTTGGCATGACCGCGAGTGCGGTTGATCGGGCGAATGCGCAGGCCAAAGAACAAGAGGCTTTGCTACGAGCAGAAGAACAAACCGTGCGTTTAGAGGTATTGCGCGCGTGGCGCGAATATCAAAATGCGCTAAAACAGGTGGAGTCTAACCAAGCGGCGGTGACCTATGCCACTGAAGCGCAGGCGTTGATTACTCGTCGTTACGAAACCGGCGTGGCGACAATGACGGAGGTATTGGCGAGTCAGGCGCAACTGGACAAGGCACGTGCCGAACTGGTCGGTGCCGAGTATGCGATGAATATTCATAAGGCAAAATTACGTTTGGCTACCGGGCGTATGAGCTTAGATCAACTTTAAACGTCTTAGGGGAAAAGCATGAAACCAATGGTGAAGGTATTAAATTTAAGCGTTCTGGTTTTGGCGCTTGGGCTGGCCGGGTGTTCGACCGAACAGGGTGCGAGTGATCAGGTGTATCAAGTGACGGAGCATCAAGCGCAAATTGAGCAGGTGCATTTGGGTGTGGTGCCGTTATTGGCGAATGTACCTGGCTCGGTGGTGCCAGATCAGCAAGCGCGCATCGCTTCGCGTTTGATGGGGTATATTCGTAGTATCCCGGTAGAAGTCGGCCAAAGTGTGAAGCGTGGCGATTTATTGTTTGCCATTGATCCACAAGATATCCAAAGCCAAATTTCTCAAGCACGTGCCGGTTATCAACAAGCACAGGCGGCGTTAGAAAACGCGAAAGCGGATTTCGAACGTTTTTCTCAGTTATATAAAGAAGAGTCGGTTTCGCGCCAACAATTTGATGGCATACGCTTGCAGTATAGTGTGGCGCAAGAAAATCTTACCGCGGCCAAAGCCGGCTTGGAACAAGCGCAAGCGCAATTGAATTATGCCAACGTTCGTGCGCCATTTGATGGTGTCGTGGTGCAAAAGTTGGCGGTTGCGGGTGATTTGGCCGCACCGGGTAATCCGATTTTGGTGATTGAAAATCTCAAGTCGTTGAGCGTGCAAACCGAGGTTTCTCAGGACTTGTATGCGGTCTTGCGGGTGGGGGATAAGGCCCAGGTGTTGATTGATGGCCACCAGCAGGAGTTGAGCGGCGAGATTTATTCGTTGGTGGCGGCGGCGAACCCACGCACCCGTGGTCATGCGTTAAAGCTGAGTTTGCCGGATGTGGATAATGTCAATTCGGGTACGTTTGCGCGGATTAGTTTTAAACGTGGTGAACGTCAGGCGATTATGATTCCGCAATCGGCGTTGGTAACGCGCGGCGGTATTCAAGGGGTTTTTGTGGTGAATGAGGCGGGTACGGCGCATTTCCGAATGGTGCGCATTGGCATGACGCTCGGCGATCAGTATGAGGTGCAGGCCGGTTTGGACCTCGACGATAAGATTGTGATTAATAACAATCAGACCTTGGTGAATGGCGACCGTGTGGTGGCTCAAAATCTTGCGACGCAAACAGGAGCCTAACCCATGTCACATGAGGAAAAAGCAATACAGTTGAATATGGCGGGTAAACTCGCCAAAGCGTTTATTCATTCAAAAATCACCATGATGATTATGGTGGCTATTTTATTAGCAGGCCTGCTCGCTTTATTTGTCACACCGCGTGAATATAATCCGCAAATTGTGGTGCCGGCGGCGAATATTATTGTGCCGAAAGCGGGAGCGACACCAGAAGAAGTGAATAATATGGTGGTCAAACCGCTGGAGGCCATTATGAACGCACTACCGGGGGTAGAGAATACCTTTGGTTATGCGACCAGCGATGTCGGTGTGGTCACTGTGCAGTTTGAGGTAGGGCAGAATCAGGTCGATAGCTTGGTGAAGGTGTATAACCAAGTGATGCAAAATATGGATCGTATGCCGCCAGCCACTCAGCAGCCGATCATTAAGCCGATTAATGTCGATGATGTGCCGATTATGACTTTAGCGTTGACCTCGACGCAATTAGATGGGTTTGATTTACGCGATATTGGTTTGAAACTGGTGGAAAATTTGCGCAATGTGCCTGGGGTGTCGTTTACCGATGTGGTTGGCGGCCACAAGCGCGCAGTCAATGTGTGGCTGGATTCACAAAAAATTGCGATGACGGGTTTGTCGTTGGATGACATTAGCAAAATGCTACTGGGTTCGAACGTATCGCTACCGGTTGGGTCGTTAGTGAATAATAACCAGAACCATTTAGTGCGCGTTAATGGTTATTTAGGTAATGCGCAAGAGGTCGGGGATATTATTATTGGCGCAGATAAAGGTCAGCCAATTTTCTTGCGCGATATTGCGCGTGTGGAAGATGGGCCGATGGAAAGCGAAGTGCATACTCGCGTTGGTTTTGGTCCGGCTGCGAACGCAAATCAACGCGCAGAACTACCGGCTGTGACGATTTCGTTGGCGAAAAAACCGGGAACCAACGCGGTGGATGTGGCGAACGCGGTGCTAGCGAAGTTGGATGAGTTAAAGGTGACGATGTTGCCGGCTGATGTGCAGGTGGTGGTGACGCGTAACGATGGTGAAATGGCTGATGCGGCGGTCAATTTGTTGGTTGAGCATTTAGGGATTGCCGTGGCATCAGTGGTCATTATCTTAATGATTTTCTTGGGGTGGCGCGAAGCCGGCATTGTGACGCTTACCGTGCCGTTAATTTTGTTTGTGGTGTTGGTGATAGGATTGATTTTTGGTCAGACGATGAACCGCATCACGTTATTTGCGTTAATTCTTTCGCTTGGATTGCTGGTGGATGCGGCGATTGTCGTTATTGAGAATATCCATCGTCATATTCATCATGGCTTTGATCCAAAGAACTTTGACCAGTTATTGATTCGTGCGACCAATGAAATTGGTAATCCGACGAATGTGGCGACGCTGGCGGTCATTTTGGCGTTTATTCCGATGCTGTTTGTAACCGGCATGATGGGGCCTTTTATGGCACCGATTCCGTTTAACGTACCGATTGCGATGATTGCGTCGCTGCTGATTGCTTATATTTTGGTGCCTTATGCCGCGTATCGCTGGTTAGGCAAGAAGGCGATTCGCGAGATGCAGCAGCGTGAAAGCTTGGAAGCGCATCATCCGCAACAAGAGGATTGGATGCAATGTTTGTATGTGAAAACGATTGTGCCGATGATTGAAAGTCGCACTAAACGCAATGTGTTTTTAGGCGCGGTGTTGCTTAGTTTGATTGGTGCGATGTTGCAGCCTGCGTTGCAATTTATGCGCGATGACGGCATGAACAATCCGCTGCATCCGGCGGGTGTGGAAGTCAAAATGTTGCCGTTTGATAATACCAATACCTTTTTGGTACAGGTGGATATGCCAACGGGTAGCGCAACCGAAGCCACCGATCGCGTGGTGCGTTTTATTGGTGATATTTTATCGAAAACACCTTATGTTACCGACTATAGCGTGTTTGTTGGTCAACCGGCGCCGATTGATTTTGCCGCGTTGGTGCGCGGCGATTTAATCAAGCAGGGTACGGAGTTTGCACAAATTCGAGTGAATTTGTTAGATAAACATCAGCGTAGTCTGAGTTCACATGAAATTGCACAACAGCTTCATGAAACCTTTGCGATGGTGCGTGAAGATTTTCCGCAAGCGCGGGTGAAAATTTACGAAACCCCGCCGGGGCCTCCAGTAACCGCGCAAATTATGGCTGAGTTGTATGGCCCTGATTACGATAAGTTGCGTGCGGCGGCGAATGAAATCAATGGTCACTTCGAACAGATTTACGGCATGATCAACGTCGATAATTCGGTGACCGATGATTCAGTTGGTTATGAAATCAATATTGATCGCGAAAAAGCGAATTTGCTCGGTATTGCGCCGGCGGCGGTCAGTAAAATGTTGCGTGATTATGTAAACGGCTATGAACTCGGTTATATGCACTTGGATAATGTGCGTGAGCCTGTGAATATCGTCGTGCGTTTACCGCGTTCGGAACGCACGGTAGCGGAACAGTTGCTGACCTTGCGCATCAACTCCTTTTCCGGTGAAGCTGTACCTTTATCAGCGATTGCAAGTATTGAGGAGCGGATTCAGCCCAAGCCGATTATGGGGCGCGATCAACATTCAATGGTGATGATTGGGGGTGAATTACTGCGTTCAAGCCCAGTGTATGCGGTTTTAACACTCGATAAAATGATCGACAAGGTAACCTTGCCGGAGTCGAATGTGACCTTCCAAACCGCTAACCTCGGCTTTGTGGAAGCGCAGCCGAAAGACGTCACCGATTACACCTTATTGTGGGGCGGCGAGATGCGTTTAACACTCGACGTATTCCGCGATATGGGCAGTGCGTTTATTGTGGCACTGGTGTTTATTTATTTGATTTTAGTCGGTTACTATAAATCATTTATGGTGCCGGTGATTGTGATGGGAGCGATTCCTTTAACCATGATTGGGGTGTTCCCCGGGCATTGGTTGTTAAATCAGGCGTTCACGGCTACCTCGATGATAGGGGTCATTGCTCTAGCTGGGATTGTTGTGCGTAATTCGTTGTTGCTGATTGACTTTATTTTGGAATATCGTCGTGAAGGCAAAGGCTTACGTGAAGCGGTGATTGAGGCTGGTAAGGTACGTTTCCGTCCGATTCTATTAACCGCGTTAGCGATTATTTTTGCGTCGATGATTATGATCAGTGATCCGGTATTTGGTGGATTGGCGATTGCGCTGATTTTCGGCACGATTTCATCGACGATTTTAACGTTGTTGGTGATTCCGTTGATGTATTACATTTGGCAAACCTATTTCCCATCTAGTCCCGATGGGGAGGAGGCGCCACGTATCGCCAAAGAAATGGCAAAAGCTTAATAGCGTCTAGCCTTGTAAACCCGCTTCGGCGGGTTTTTTTATGTGATAATTTAGACAAAATCAAAAAGGAATTGGGATGTTTTTTGAACAGGCGTTGGACGCGTTTTTGGCCCATTTGCTGTTGTCGGAAGGTCTGAGTGCCAATACACAATCAGCTTATCGCACCGATTTACGTGTGTTTATGCGCTGGTTACATCAAGGCGAGTCTGAGAATACGCAGCTTTGGGTCAGTGTTTCACGTGCTGATTTGGAAGCGTTCCTACGAGCCATGCAAGAAGCCAAGCGCAAAACACGTTCGATTGCCCGCATGGTGTCTTCGTTAAAGCGTTTTTACGCTTTTGCGTTGGAGCAAGCTTGGGTGAAGTATAATCCATGTGATTTGCTGGTGATGCCAAAAACGGTAGCAGCGATTCCGCGTGTGATGAGTGAGCAGCAGGTTAGCGATTTATTGAATGCGCCAGATGTGCAGACAGATTTGGGGTTACGCGATCGAGCGATTTTGGAGTTAATGTATGCCAGTGGTCTACGTGTTTCAGAAGTGGTGAGTTTACCGTTGGCGCAATTAAATATTTCAGCAGGCCTGGTGTTGATAAGAGGCAAGGGAAACAAAGAGCGTATTGTGCCTTTAGGCGAGTATGCAAGTGAATGGTTACAAAGTTATTTACAGCAAGCGCGGCCTAATTTGGTCCGCGATAAATGGGTTGATACCCTGTTTGTGTCGCGCATTGGCCGCCCGATGACGCGTCAGACGCTATGGCATCGTATCCATAATCTTGCGCAGATAGCCGGCATCACTGGTAAACTATCACCCCATGATTTGCGTCATGCGTTCGCAACGCATTTGATTAATCATGGCGCTGATTTACGTACGGTTCAACTTTTGTTGGGGCACAGTGATTTATCAACCACGCAAATCTATACTCATGTTGCAAAAGAGCGACTGAAGTCGATTCATCAGCAGCACCATCCGCGTGGCTAACTTATAACAGGATAATTATGTTTACAAAATGGTTTAAAACGGCCTTGCCAGGCCTGCTAATAACCGGTATGACAATGAACGTACTGGCCAATGATGTTGAAAAAATTCAAGCAAAGTTGAAAGAAGTGATACCGAATGCACCGGCAGCAACTATTGAAAAAAGTCCGGTCGCGGGCGTGTATCAAGTGAGTGTCGGGCCGAATGTGATTTATATGTCGGCGGACGCGAAGTATTTATTTAATGGCAGTTTAGTGGATTTGACCACCCGTGAAAACTTAACGGAGATGGCAAAAAATAATGCGCGTATGCAAACATTGGCGAAAATGAATGAGGCCGCAATGATTGTCTTTCCAGCAAAAGGCGAGACCAAGCATACCCTAACAGTGTTTACTGATATTGATTGTCCGTATTGCAAAAAATTTCATAACGAAGTGGCAACCCTGAACGAAAACGGCATTAGTGTGCGTTATTTGGCGTTTCCTCGCTCAGGTCCACAAACGCCAAGCTATCATAAAATGGTATCTATCTGGTGCGCTAAAGATCGGCGCCAAGCAATGGACGATGCCAAAAAAGGAAAGGATGTGACAGAAGCAGTGTGCGAAAATCCAATCATGGAACAGATGATTCAAGCCCAAAATTTTGGTATTTCCGGCACGCCAACGTTAATTTTGGATAATGGTCAAATGATTCCGGGCTATGTCCCTGCGCAAGAGTTAATTCAAGCCTTAAACCCATAACGGGCGCAAAAACCATCGACTCGATGAGGCGGTGGTTTAGCTTTTTAAAGACAATAATTTAGTTGTAAGTTCTAGCCTAGCTAGTAAGGATTCTAGGGCTTATTAACAGCCCTAGGTTGACTTTAAATCTTATCCCAGCTGGAGCGACGAGACGGTATTTTAAAGAAGCGGCCAATTAATAATCCCAGCAATAACACACCCGCACCCGTTAAAAACCATTGGCGTTTGATGGTATCTTCAGATTGCGCGATTTGTTCGCGTAAAATCACATTTTGCGTTTCTAATTCAGCTACTTTCTGGCGCATCGCTTGATTTTGCTCTTCTAATTCTAAGCTGTTACCTGATACTTGCTGGATATATTCTAGCTGCTTATCCACTTCGAACTTTTCTTGCTTGATTTGCTCAAGCTCCGCTGAGCGTTGATCAAATGCGGTTTGCAAGTTTGTGTGTTCGGCTTGCAAGGTTTTTAGGCGCGATTCCACCTTTTTTAAACGTTCAGTTTGCTCTTCTACAACCAAGCGGGCTGGTGGTTCATTTTGAATCGCGATTTGATGGACCCAGCCAGTCCAGATACGGTTGTTCAAACGCAGCTCAACACGCGACCAGCCATCGCTGGTTTCGAGGATTTTAATTGGTGTTCCGGTTGGAATCATGCGTTCAATTCGAAACTCACTACCCGCGCCACGACGCATCGGGACTTCAATTTGGTCGCTGATGTAATGGGTAAACCCTTGCGTTTGTGCGAACGCCGAGGTGACGCTTAAAGACGGCGTGAGCGCTAATAGTGCGCTAAAGGTGATGGTTCGCTTAAAGTTGTTGAATTTTGGCATATTGTTGCTCCAAGTTGGTCAAGGCCGTGCGTATATCTTGCAGTTTTTCGCGCTCTTTGGCAACGACTTCCGCCGGGGCGCGAGCCACAAAACTGTCGTTGCTCAATTTTGCGTCCAATCTGGATTGTTCGTTTTGTAAGCGATCAATCTCTTTTTTCAGGCGGGCGAGTTCGGCATCTTTATCAATCAAACCGGCCATCGGAATCAAAATATTCATTTCACCGACTAAGGATACCGCCGATTCCGGTGCATTGCTTGCGTCAGTCAACACTTCGATGGATTCGAGTTTGGCTAAGGTCATCAAGAATAAACGGTTATTGTCCAACCAGGCCTGGTCTTGTGCCGATACTTGCGTCAAAAGTACCGGTAAGGCTTTGCTTGGGGCGATATCCATTTCGGAGCGAATACGACGCACACCCATAATAAATTGTTTGACCCAATCCAATTCCGCTTCGGCGGCGCTGTCAACTTTGCTTTCGTCTGCTTGCGGATAAGGTTGCAACATAATGGTATCGCCGTGTTTGCCCGCTAACGGCGCAACGGCTTGCCAAGCTTCTTCGGTGATAAACGGCATAATCGGATGCATTAAACGCAATAATGTTTCTAAAACACGCACTAGGGTACGACGTGTACCACGTTTTGCGGCATCCGATGAGTCTTGGTTCAGAATGGGGTTAGATAACTCTAAATACTAGTCACAGTATTCATTCCAAGTGAATTCGTAAAGTAGGTTAGCGGCCATATCAAAACGATACTGTTCAAAATGACGCACCACTTCGGCTTCGACATGTTGTAAACGTGACACAATCCAACGATCCGCTAACGACAGCTCAACTGGTTGGCTTTCATCAACACCCGTGTCAAACCCTTGGGTGTTCATCAACACATAACGCGTGGCGTTCCACAATTTGTTACAGAAATTGCGGTAGCCTTCACAACGATTTAAGTCAAACCGAATATCGCGCCCGGTCGAGGCGAGCGAGGCAAAGGTGAAACGCAACGCATCGGT
>Ga0172377_10000970_pt1 | contig 28452 bp, 21 predicted proteins | sample Pumphouse3metaG_FD_119749 | JGI IMG/M metagenome (GOLD analysis project Ga0172377, IMG submission 119749) | Leachate microbial communities from a municipal landfill in Southern Ontario, Canada - Pumphouse #3 metaG | ecosystem: Engineered > Solid waste > Landfill > Unclassified | place: Canada... | reverse complement strand
GCAAACGGGAGGATACATACGGCATATTTTTCCCCCCGTAAGACCATTTCCCAGCATTTGCTTGAGTTCATTATCTGACACGGGATTTCGCCGCGCTTATTTGCCTTGAACTCAGCAGGGACGTTCGCACGGCTCCAGCGGCCGTGCTCACTCCACGTGGAGCTGTTTTACTCCTCGCTCTTTCTCTGATAGCTTGCTAAAGGTACGCTCGGAGACCAAGCTAAAACAAGCTCCCCGAGGCCCTGTCCAAAACATACCGTATGTATCCCCCCGTGAAGTTTGGATCCGCCGCCGCCGTATAGTCATATTATCCGCGCTCTTAGTTCTAATTGACACTGCCCGTATAGATATGATATAAAAAAGGCTCCTGTGCGGGGTTCATGAACATAAAACGACCAAAACGAGGTGCCGGAATGATAAAAAGGTATTCAAGGACTGAAATGGCCCGGATCTGGGAGGAGGAGAACCGATTCCAGAAAATGCTTGACGTGGAGCTCCTTGCCTGCGAGGCTCTGGCTGAGCTGAAAATTATTCCTGAAAAAGCCGCGAAGACCATAAAAGAAAAGGCTTGTTTCAGCGTTGAAAGAATTAACGAGATAGAAAAGATCACCAATCATGATGTTGTGGCATTCATTAAAAGTGTGTCGGAAAATGTAGGGGAAGAAGCCAAATATTTTCATTACGGGCTCACTTCCAGCGATGTTCTTGACACGGCTTTGTCCATACAGATGGTAGAGGCCGCGGACCTGCTTGTGGACGGTATGGAGAAACTCAAGGCGGCTCTTAAGAAAAAAGCCATTGAGCATAAGAAAACCCCTATGATGGGCCGTTCACACGGTGTTCATGCCGAGCCGATATCTTTCGGGCTTAAAATGGCATTGTACTACCGGGAAATGGAGCGGAATATTGAAAGAATGAAAACCGCCGGAAAAACAGTAGCTGTGGGTAAAATGTCCGGTTCGGTGGGGACATTTGCCAATGTTGATCCCGGAGTAGAAGAATATGTGTGTAAAAAACTCGGCTTCGAACCCGCCCTGGTCGCTAATCAGGTAATACAAAGGGACAGGCATGCTTATTATCTTAGTGTCATATCCATAGCCGGAGCGACGCTGGAAAAGATAGCTCTTGAAATAAGAGGCCTGCAGAAGACCGAAATAGACGAGGCCCAGGAGTATTTCGGCAAGGGGCAGACCGGGTCTTCAAGCATGCCGCATAAGAAAAACCCGATAATATGCGAGAGAATAACGGGGCTTGCCAGGATACTGCGCGGCAACGCCATGGCCGCTATAGAGAATATAGCGCTCTGGCATGAAAGGGATATTTCTCACTCTTCGGTTGAAAGGGTGATCTTGCCGGACTCTACAATACTGCTGGATTACATGCTGGCTAAAGCGGAAGAACTTGTGACAAATCTTATAGTTAACAAGGACAAAATGCTTCGGAATATGCAAGTTTCAAAAGGGCTTGTTTATTCCCAGCATATTATGCTCGAACTCATAAAAAAAGGAGCGACGCGGCTTGAGGCTTACGATCTTATACAAGGAGCCGCCCTTGAATGTCACTCCGGGGATAAGCATTTTAAGGATCTTGTCATAATGGAACCTGGGGTAAAAAAATACCTTAGCGGAAAAGAAATAGAGAATTGTTTCAGTCTGGACTATCATTTAAGGCATGTGGACGGGATATTTAAGAGCATAGGGTTGGGGTGAGAACTTGAGGGGAGACCATAGTCCATGGTCCATGGTTCGGGACAAACCGAAAGGGCGGGGAAACCCCGCCATACACATCGGGGCAACATGAAAAAAAAGCTGAAAATAACTTATAAAAAAGCGGGAGTTGATATTTCCAAGGCAGACAGGCTTATAAAAGGAATGTCCTCTCTTATTGACACGACAAGAGTCCGGGGAAGCATGGATTCTGTGGGTGGTTTCGGCGGGTTTTTTGATCTTGCCGCAACCGGAGAGAAGGATCCGCTTTTGGTGGCATCTACCGATGGAGTGGGAACAAAATTAAAGATAGCTGAGATAACCGGGAAACACGATACCATAGGCATAGACCTTGTAGCTATGTGTGTGAACGATGTTTTATGCTGCGGCGCAAGGCCCTTATTTTTTCTCGACTATTTTGCCTGCGGGAAACTCGAAAGCAGAATATGGAAAGATGTTCTTAAGGGGATAGTCGCGGGATGCCGGGACGCCGGATGCGCGCTTCTGGGCGGAGAAACAGCCGAGATGCCGGGTATGTACAAGAAAGGAGAATATGATCTGGCCGGGTTTGCCGTAGGCGCCGTTCCAAGAAAAAAAGTCATAAACGGGAAAAAGATCAGGCCGGGTGATGTTCTTCTGGGGGTAGCTTCAAGCGGACTGCATTCCAACGGATATTCTCTGGCCCGGAAAGTATTCAACAAAAATGAAATAAAGCGGCGCAAGCGTGTCTTGCTCAGGCCCACTACAATATACGTAAGGCCTTTTATGCATGTTTCGGGAAAAGCGGACATAAAGGGAGCGGCTAACATAACCGGCGGAGGACTTTATGAAAATATACCGCGCGTTCTGCCGAAAGGTATGAAAGCGGTAATTCGCTCCGGCAGCTGGAATGTACCGGCGGTATTCCGCGAGATAGGCGAAAGAGCGGATATAGGTGAAAGGGAGATGCACACGACTTTTAATATGGGCATAGGGATGGTGTTTGTTTGTTCGGAAAAGGACGCGAAAATATCCCAAAAGGTACTCAGGGAAAAATTTAAATTAAATAGCTGGGTCATAGGGGAAATAGTCAAAGGTGAGAGAGCGGTCGAGATCTTAAAAGGAGAATGCGGATGAAGATACTTGTTATAGGTTCCGGCGGGAGGGAGCACGCTATTTGCTGGAAATTGAGACAAAGCCCCAAAGTTACCGAACTTTACTGCGCCCCTGGTAACGCGGGTACGGGGTTCCACGGGACTAATGTGGATATAGACGTTAAAAAGCACAAGAAGGTAATCGCTTTCTGTAAACGGCATCACATTGACCTTGTAGTTGTGGGCCCGGAAGCCCCTCTTGCCCTGGGGATAGCCGATGATCTTAGAAGAGCGGGCATTGCTGTCTTGGGGCCTTCATATGCCGCCGCGCGCCTTGAATCCAGCAAGATATTTGCCAAAGAAATGATGGGCGCGAACAACATACCAACGGCGGGGTTCAGGGTATTTAACGATTTTAAAAAGGCGCGGGAGTATATCGACACTTTTCCCGACAATGAGCAGATCGTAGTAAAAGCCTACGGGCTGGCCGCTGGAAAAGGCGTTGTGGTCGCCCCGGGGAGAGAAGAGGCCATAGAAGCCGCGGAAAGAATGCTTGTTAAAAAAGAATTCGGGTCTGCCGGAAAGAGGATCATCGTAGAGGAGTATCTGGAAGGAAAGGAAGTTTCGGTAATGGTAATAACCGACGGAGATGAGATCATTCCTCTTGCTACCAGTCAGGACCATAAGAGGGCGTACGACTGCGATACAGGGCCGAACACGGGGGGGATGGGAGCTTTTTCACCCGCTTCGGTCCTGAAGAAAAAGGACATTGAAGAGATAATGGAGAAAATAATAAACCCTACCATACAGGGCCTTAAAAAGGAAAAAATGGATTACCGCGGGATCCTGTATGCCGGCATAATGATGACTCAGGAGGGTCCGAAACTTTTGGAATATAACGTGCGACTTGGCGATCCTGAAACGCAGGTCATATTGCCGAGGATGAAGTCGGATCTTGCGGAATTATTCATGAAAACCGCCACCGGACAACTTTCCGGAACGGAAATAGAGTGGCATAGTTCGGAATGTGTCTGTGTGGTGCTTGCCGCGGAAGGCTATCCGGGGGAGTATGAGAAAGGCCGGGAAATATCGGGAATAATCGAAGCTATGGAAACCCGGGCTATTGTCTTCCATGCCGGAACTAAATATGAAGGAGAAAGGCTCGTTTCCTGCGGGGGAAGGGTTATGAGCGTTGTCGGGATGGCGCCCGATCTGGAACAAGCGGCGGAAAAAGCCTATAAAGGCGCGTCCAAAATATCTTTTGAAGGTAAATGGTGCCGTAGTGATATCGGGATCCGCGCCCGGAGCGATGTTAATGCTTAATTGTAGGGTTCTGCAAAATGGACTTTTATACCGTCTTTGCGAGGAACGAACGAAGTGAGTGACGAAGCCCTTCGTCTCGTGATAAAGACCATGGCTCAGGATTCCGCCAGACGTAATAAAAGGGCGGAGCAATCTCAACATATATAATAAGTTATGAGGTTGCTTCGGTCGCTTTGCTCCCTCGCAATGACGTGAAATTGCTATTTTGCAGAACTCTAGCTTAATTGGTGTAAGGAGGGAAATAATATGAAAAAGAACCCGCTGGTAAGCATTGTCATGGGAAGTGATTCCGACCTTCCGGTCATGAAAGAGGCATTTTCGGTGCTTGAGAAATTCGGAGTCACCTATGAAGTAAAAATACTTTCAGCGCACAGATGTCCGGATAAAACGGCTTCTTTCGCCAAGTCGGCCAAAAAGAGGGGGGCAATGGTGATAATTGCCGCCGCCGGAGGAGCCGCGCATCTTGCCGGGGTAGTGGCAGCGCACACCACACTTCCCGTTATTGGAGTTCCTATGGATTCACAGCTTGACGGAATGGATTCTCTTCTTTCCACCGTACAGATGCCCGCGGGAATACCGGTAGCGACCGTAGCTATCGGTAAAGCCGGAGCGATAAATGCCGCCATTCTTGCCGCCCAGATACTTGGCGTATCTTCTTCTTCCGTCGCGGGGAAACTCGACCGGCACAAAAAAGAGTTGGTTAAAAAGGTGGAAGAGAAGAACCGCAAGCTTGGATCCAAAAATAAATGAAAAACATAAAAAAAATACTTTTTGTATGTACCGGGAACAGCTGCCGAAGCATAATGGCGGAAGCCTACCTTAACAGGCTTTCTTCCGAAAATGAGAAGTCTTTCGAGGCGCGATCTGCCGGGATTTTGGGTATCGAAGGAGCAAGCCCTTCAAAAGAAGTCATTTCTCTTCTTACAAAAGAGGGAATTGATGTATCCCCTTACATTTCAAAGGGGCTTTCGTTAGGACTTGTGAACTGGGCGGATCTTATACTTGTAATGGCGCCGGAGCATAAATTAGCGGTGTTGGATCTGGATCCGGCAGCGGAAAGCAAAGTACGATATCTGGGGGAGTTTAATCCTGATAGAGGGGTTGTGATAATACCTGATCCGATAGGCAGGCCGATGACTTTTTACAAAACGTCGTTTTCCATTATAAAACAGTCTATTGAGGAGCTTATAAAATGGATAAAAGAATAGCTGTAGGATCGGATCACGGTGGGTTCGACCTGAAACAATTCATCTTGAAGGAGCTGGAAAGAGCTGGCCATAAAGTTTACGACATGGGCACAGATACCCCGGAATCCTGTGATTACCCGCATGTTGGGTTTGAATGCGCGTCAATGGTTTCACGCAAAAAAGCGTGGGTAGGGATCCTTATATGCAGGACAGGGGTAGGAATGGCTGTCATAGCCAACAAGCTTCCGGGCGTAAGGGCGGGTGTATGCGGAAAACCGGATCAAGCGGTGTCGGCAAGAGAGCATAACGATATAAACGTACTGGTGCTGGCAGCCGACAGGGTTTCCCGAAAAGACGCTCTTGCTACGGTAAAGGCCTGGTTAAAGACCCCCGCGCTTAAGGGGCGTCACGCGAAAAGGGTAAGGATCATCAAAGAATACGAAAAAAAGGTATTCAAAAAAACATAGTTCTAAAACAAAGAACAAAGCGGGAGAGAGTATGAGGCACTTATACGAAAAAGACCCAGAGATCTTTAAGGCAGTCCTTAATGAGACCATAAGAGAAGAACAGGGGATAGAGCTTATTGCCAGCGAGAATTTTGTTTCCCGGGCGGTTATGGAAGCGGTAGCCTCCTCCATGACCAACAAGTATGCCGAGGGATATCCGGGGGCAAGGTATTACGGCGGATGCGAGAAAGTAGATGTCGCGGAAGAGATAGCCATACAGAGGGCCAAAGAACTTTTTGGGGCGGAGCATGTAAATGTTCAGCCGCATTCCGGATCTCAGGCCAATATGGCCGTTTACTTCAGTGTAGTGAGTCCCGGGGATACTGTTCTCGCGATGGACCTTGCCTGCGGAGGGCATCTTTCCCACGGGCATCCCAAAAATTTTTCCGGGATGTACTATAGTATGGTATTTTACGGGGTTTCCCGCGAGTCGGAAAAACTTGATTTTGACGAGATCAGAAAAAAAGCCGTAGAAACAAAACCAAAAATGATAATAGCCGGAGCTTCCGCTTATCCCCGGACAATAGATTTTAGTAAATTCAGGGAAATATGCGACGAGGTCGGGGCTGTTCTAATGGTAGACATGGCGCATATTGCCGGGCTTGTAGCCGCGGGAGAACATCCCAGTCCGGTGGAAGTTTCGGAATTCGTGACAAGCACAACGCATAAAACGCTGAGAGGACCGCGGTCGGGACTTGTTATGTGCAGAGAAGAATTCGCTAAAAAAATAAATTCGTCGGTCTTCCCCGGAATACAGGGCGGGCCTCTTATGCATGTTATAGCGGCCAAGGCCGTGGCGTTCAAGGAAGCTCTTGAGCCCGGATTCAAGGATTATCAGAAAAAGATAGTAGCGAATGCCTCCATATTGTCTAAAGAACTGACGGCGCGCGGGTTCAGGATAGTTTCCGGGGGCACAGATAACCATCTTATGCTGGTGGACCTGACGAATAAAGGTGTAAGCGGCAAGGAGGCCGAAATATTGCTGGATAAAGCCGGCATAACAGTGAACAAGAACCTTATACCTTTTGACCCCAAAAGTCCCTTTGTTACAAGCGGTATCCGTCTCGGGACGGCCGCTATAACAACAAGAGGTATGGGCGAGGGCGAAATGGCCGCGATAGCGGGGCTTATTGACAAGGCTATTGCCGTAAGGGAGGACTCGTCAAAACTCGACCTTATAAAGAACGAAGTTAAGGATCTGCTGAAGGGTTTTCCGCTTTACGCTGAATGGATAAAAGAAATGGAGAATATTGCAAAATGACATCCGGAAAGAAAAAGAAAGTTGCGCTGAGGACAAAAAAAAGCTCTCCCGCGGCTAAGAAAGAGACAAAACGTCCCAGCTGGGACGAATATTTTTTGAGCATAGCCCATCTTGTTTCAACAAGGTCAACATGCCTTAGAAGGCAGGTGGGCGCTGTAGTAGTTAAGAACAAACAGATACTGGCTACAGGATATAACGGCGCTCCAATGGGAATAACGCATTGTGATGAAGTGGGATGCTTGAGAGAAAAGCTCAAGGTGCCTTCCGGCGAGAGACATGAGCTTTGCCGGGCTCTGCATGCAGAACAGAACGCTTTTCTGCAGGCCGCCAGGCATGGCGTAAATCTTGACGGTGCCACTCTTTACGTTACAGTCCAGCCCTGCGCGATATGCGCCAAAATGATAATAAACGCCGGGATAAATAAAATAGTTATCGAGGGCGAATACCCGGATGATTTCGCGGTAGGATTTCTCAAAGAAGCGGGAGTGGAGATGACCCTGATAAAAAGATGAAGTGCCCTTTTTGTTCGCACATAGACGATAAGGTAATAGATTCGAGGATGAGCGCCGAAGGAATAAGCATCAGAAGAAGGCGCGAATGCCTGAAATGCGGAAAAAGGTTCACGACCTACGAATATGTTGAAAATGCCCCGATGATGGTGATCAAGCGCGACGGAACCCGCAAGAGGTTCGACAGGGAAAAGATCAAAGACGGCATAATGAAGGCCTGCGAGAAACGCCCCGTCAGCATGGACAAAATAGAAGAGATAGCGGAGGAGATAGCCAAAGAGGTACACAAAAAAGCCGATCGCGAAGTGAAGACAACGGTTATCGGTAAAATGGTGATGGATGAATTATATGATCTCGATGAAGTGGCATATGTTCGCTTCGCGTCGGTATACAGAAGATTCAAGGACGTATCGCATTTCAGGAAAGAACTGGAAAAATTCCTGGGATAACCCGCCCAAAAAGACACACACAAACCTTTTTAAATTTTATCCGGTTTTTGCCTTACATTTCTTCCAGGGGCCCGGCGGGTTCTATGGCTGAAGAATTTTCCCGGAGCCAGTCCGTGACGGCTGAAACTTGCCTTTCTGAGATTATGTTTTCCTTGATGGAGTCTTTGACCTCTTGCGTAAGATCCGAAAGGGGGGGCTCGATCACATCATCTATTTTTAATACAAGAGCCCCGGCACGGGTCATGTAGGGATGTAATATTTCGTTTTCTTTCGAGGAAAACGATGCTGCCACAGCCTCACGCGCCGGAATAAGATTTTCGATATTGTCTTCAATGCTCAACGGGGGTGTTTGCTTTATCGCGGAATTTACAGAAGCCGCGGCTTCCTCAAAAGTCATTTCACCGTCTGACATAGCCTGAAAAATTTTATCGGCTTCCGCTTTCGCGAGGTCAACGCTTTTTGCGTTCTTAAGCGCCTGAGAGATCTCATCGCGCACTTCTTCAAAAGACAAAAGTTTGGGCATTTCCGTTCCGATCCTTCTGATCATAAAAGCGCTTCCCTGTTCCGCGCCGGAAAATACGGGAGGGCTTATTTCTCCGTCTTTCAGCTCGAAAGCGGCGGTATTGAAGCCCGGGAACCAGCTTGGTCCAGAAAGAGTATTGTGCAAGGCGAAGAACCCGGTCTTGCCGTACATGTAACCCATTCTATCGGCATATTCTTTCATGGAAAGCTCGTCCCGGGATATTTCAACAACAGCTTTTCTGAGTGTCTCATCGATACGGTCTTTTTCGGAACCCGAGGAATACGCGGTTTCAATGTATTCCACCTGGGCCTTTTCTCTGGAAAAAAGCCTGTCTTTGTTCGTCTCATAGGCCTCGATTATTTCCTGTTCGCTTATGTCCGCATCTGCAGAGTATTTGTCCTTGTCCATCAGGAAATAAGAGAAAACGGTTTTGCCGGCATATAGCCGGAACCATTCCAGTATTTCCTCTTCGGAAACCGTAATATTGTCGAGAAGAGAGTTCCGGAATTTCATAACAAGAAGGTTTTCCCTTATGAGTTCCTCGAACTGCCGCGGTGAGAGTGCAATCGACGGATTCCTTAGTATGGAAGCGTAGATCGTTCTGTCAAACCCGCCCCCTCTTTGAAAAAGCGGATGGGAGGCTATAAATGACATCACTTCCTGGTTAGAAACCTGTATTTTTTTATTCCTTGCCGCGGAAAGCAGTAAAAGTCTTTCCCATGCCATAGTGTTCATTAAGGTCCTGTTCTTCAAGATAGAAGACATTCTTTCATAATCGGTGAAGTAGTTGAGCATTATCTGGGTATGTACGCCCTGGCGGCTTGAAAAAAAGTCCTCGGCGGATACCGTCCGGCCATAGATCTTTCCGGCGGGCTTAGGGCGGTCGGAAAGAGACCCCACACCCCAGAAAACAAAAGCCGGTATGATTATTATCAGAAGCCCCGTCAGGACCCTTTTTGAGAATTTTTTGCTCCGCATTATGCCAAGAACCATTATGATCTCCCTTTTTGACAGTGTGTAATTCGCTTCAGACCCTATATTATAATGTTTTTCGAAGATCAGACAAGAGATATGTTGGGAACTTCTGTGGTAGTCCATAGTCGATAGTCCATAGTCCATAGTCTGGGAACTTGACTTCGTCATGCTGCAGTTATTCAAGACCCTTGTAGCATTAAAATATCAGGGACGGTTCTCAATCTGATCCTACACCTGTCCCTGTTAGACTCATTGCGGAGATCGTAGCATCTTTGCTACAAGGGTCTGGCATTCCCTGCGAGGGACGCTCGATCTTCCCGGCGAGAAGATCTTCGCTCGACGGACGACCTCGCTCCCCCTATGGCCCGTGCCATAGGGGACCATGCCCGCTCAGTCGTCCAACGCCCTCTCCGGGAATACCAGACCCTTGTAGCGGAGACGTCGCGATATGCCGCAAGGCATGTTGAGAGTAGTGGATCGTCCGGTTCGGTTGATTGACGGTTAGGGGTGGGCGTGATAGACTATCGGGCAGGAGGGTTAAGCATGGGTATGATGGAAGATCTTATAGAGAATGGCAAGTTCCTTCACAGACACGGCCTTGTTATCGGCGCCGGCGGAAATATAAGCGTAAGGGATAAAGGATTTTTTACCATAAAAAGAAGCGGGGTAGACATGTCATGCGCCGGGCCTTCCGATTATACCCGGGTGTCTTTTTCCAGTGAAGACGATCCCGAACAACTCGGGGTAAGTTCCGAGGTGTTCATACACCGGGCATGTTATATGGCAAGAGAAGACGTCCTGGCTGTCGCTCACGCTCATCCTCCGTATTCCGTAGCTGCCTCGGGAAAACTCTCTTTGCTCGAGAGCCCTTCTTATGAATTCGATTGTCTTGTCGGAAGGGCTTCGCCTGTGATACCTTACATCCAGCCCGGGAGCCCGGAACTGGGTAAAACCGTTGCCGATAAGATCAGGCAGGGAAGCAACGCGGTGATATTGAAGCGTCACGGCGTTGTGGCGGTTGGTAAAGACATAAAGGAAGCGTGTCTCCGGGTACTGGCGATAGAAAGAGCATGTATGACTTTATGCCGGATTTAAGCCCCGGGGCGATCCTCCCTGTACGGAGCATAGCGATCCGCTTTATATAAAATGAAGGATACAATGACACCTCTTCTTTCCGCGCTAAGTGATATCTGCCGTAAATACCCTCTTAAAGAGAAAGTGCTCATAACCCCCGATTACAGGCTTGGCCGGGAAGTCCTGCAGGCGCTGTCGAGGAGCGGCGAGCCGTGGGTGAATTTCACTCTGGCAACGGCATCTTCGCTTGCCAGCGAAGCCGCGGAAAAGATCATTACAGAAAAGAAGCTTAAGCGCGTTTCGGGCCCGGGGATAATGGCTATTGTAGAGGATGTTTTTTATGGCCTGGCCGATTCAGGAAAACTCGGATATTTTGAAAAACACGAGACAAATTCCGGCATAATAAACGCTCTTACGGGCGTTATAATGGAGCTCCGGACCAAAGGCATTTCCCCGTCAGCCATAAAGGGGGAATATCTTACGAATGCCGATAAAGCCCGCGACATTGATCTTATATTTTCCGAATATGAGAAAAGGCTTGATGAAAAAAAGCTTATAGATAAAGCCGGACTTACCCTGATAGCTCTTGAAGGTTTGAAAGATCTTCCCTCAAGACAACGAAGATACATTATTTTTTCCCGTTATTATATGAGCGGGCTGGAACGCGAGTTCATTGAACGCCTTGCGGGAAAAGACCTTGAGATCATAAGTGACGGTCCGGTATTCGGCATAAAGGAACCTAAGGGGCTTTGGGGAAAACAAACTAAGGGAGATTTTAAAGACAGCAGCGCTCTGGCATGGGTATACGATACGCGCAAGGCTTCCAAGGCCGCGGCAGGGGGGGATCTGGAGCTTTTTGCCTCAAGAGGGTCCAGGGAAGAAGTAAAAGAAGTTTTCAGGAGAATGGCTCTTCGTGATATTTCGCTTGATGATGCGGAAATAGTTTATCCGGACAGCGGAGAGTACAGAAGAGAAATAATGTTGTATTCAGAGAAATTGGCCTGTCCCGTGACTTTTTCCGAAGGGATACCCGCTATGGTCACCGGCCCTTTCAGGGCGGTAAGGTGTTTCCTGGATTGGATAAAACATGATTTCTGGGAGATCTACCTGAGGCATGCTCTGGCCTCGGGAGACATAAAAACAGATAAGAATAATGACGGGAGAGACTTGACGTCGCTGGGCCATCTTTTAAAGATCTCCGGAGTGGGGTGGTCAAGGCCGAGATACGAAAAAGTACTAGGCAAAAAAGAAGCCGAATTTTTAAAGAAAGCCGAAAAGCCCTACAGCGACGAAGAGGCGGACAACCATGACGGGTACCTTAAAATGGCCGCGGACATTGGCATGCTCCGTCAAATATGTACGGGACTTTTAGCGTTAGTTCCCGAACCCGGAGATGACGGCCTGGTCAGGCTCAAAGATATGTGCGCCGGGGTGTCGGATTTTCTAAGGCAATATACGGTGAGTCGATCTTCTTATGATTCGGATTTTGTGGAAGAGGCTTTAAAAAGATCCGCGGCCATAGGAGACCTGGGAGTCGATAGAATGACCCTTTCCGAGGCGGCGGATAAGCTTCTGGGGACATTTTTTACCGTGAATGTAAATCCCTCCGAGCCGAGGCCGGGCCATTTGCATGTATCGCATTATAAACACGGCGCCCGGAGCGCCCGGGGCAATATATTTTTCGTAGGGCTTGATGAAATGAGGTTTCCCGGAAGAAGGACCGAGGACCCTGTTTTGCTGGATTCTGAAAGAGAACGCATAAGCCCGGCTCTTGAAGTCTCATCGGACGGTATCCGCAAGAACATTTATGATATGGCCTCCGCTCTCAGCGGAACAAGAGGCAGTGTTACGGCAAGTTTTTCCATGTACGATATCAGGGAAGAAAGGAATGTTTTTCCTTCCTCTCTGATGCTCCAGCTTTACCGCCTCAAAACATCCCGTCCCGATGCGGATTACGAGGATCTTTTAGGGTCTATCATAAAAGGAGAAGGGTCTTTGGGAATTGAGCGAGGGGAGGCGCCGCTCGACATAACGGAAATGTGGATAAAAAAATTATCGCGTGGAGGAGTCCTGAAAGACGGGACAGAAGCGGTAAAAAATATCTATCCCTGTATAGCCGAAGGCCTGAAGGCCGAAGAGGCGAGGGAAAGCGCTGAATTTACGGAATATGACGGCAACCTCGTCGTTACAGGGGGCGAACTTGACCCGAGAGAGTCCGGCGGGATCGTGCTTTCATGTTCAAAACTGGAGAAGGCTGCCGGGTGCCCTTTTAGATATTTCATTTCCAATGTCCTTTGTGTCGATAAACCCGAGGAGACGAATAAAGACGTCACATCATGGCTTAACGCCATGCAGAAAGGAAGTTTACTTCATGAGGTTTTCGAGACATTCACCGCGGAGATGAGAGAAAAAGGAGAGGGACTTTCGGCATTGGACGAAAAAGAGACAGCCGAAAAGATACTTGTTTCAAAGGCGGAAAAATACAGGGAAGAAATTCCCCCGTCAAACGATATGGTCTATCTTGCGGAACTTTCCGTTATGCGGAAAGACCTTGATGTGTTTCTTCTGACAAACAGAAAGCTCCGCACATCGCCCGTACATGAAGAGCTTGAATTCGGAACGGGCGGGAAGGATCCCGTTAAGATATTCCTTCCCGGGGGAAAACATTTCTTTTTGCGGGGAATAATAGACCGGCTCGATAAGGTTTCCGGCCATGAATATCACGTGTGGGATTATAAGACAGGCAGTGCCTACAAGTACGAGAGGCGGCAGTACCTGGCGGGGGGAGAACAGTTCCAGCACGCCCTTTACGCGTCGGCCGCCGAAACCATTTTGAAAGAGACGGGCGAAGACGAATGTCCGGTAGTGACAAAGTCGGGATACATACTTGCTTCCGAGAAGGCCTCGGGATCGGGGAAGGGGGCTATTTTCGCGAGGGACCCATCCCGAAAACATATATGGCAGGAAGCCTTGGAAACATTGCTCGGCATCATTTCACTTGGCGGTTTCCTTAAGGATCCCGGGAATTCATGTTCTTTCTGCGACTATGCCGCCATGTGCGGCGGAAAGAATGAGAAAGAAAGAGCCGCCCTGAAAAAGTCCTCGGGACATCCCGCTATGGAACTTTGGAGAAAGCTGAAAGACTATGAGTAAAATAATACCTCCGGACAACGCTAACAGGATAAAGATCTCAAAGGATCTCGGAAAAAGTTTTTTTGTGGAAGCCGGGGCGGGATCAGGTAAGACCCATAGTCTTGTTGAAAGAATGACGGCTCTTGTGATATCGGGAACTGCCGGGATAGAGAATATAGCCGCCATAACCTTTACCCGCAAGGCCTCTGCCGAACTTAGAGAAAGGTTCCAGATAAAACTTGAGAATATTCTCCGTTCATCGTCCTCATCAAAGGAAAAAGAAAGAGCAAAGAACGCGCTTTTTTGTTTAGACAGGGCGTTTCTCGGGACTATACACTCATTCTGCGGAAAACTTCTCCGGGAGCGTTCCGTGGAAGCCGGCGTGGACCCGGCTTTTGAGGCCATAGAAGAAGAGGACAATGCTGTCTATGCCGAAGAAGCCTGGAACCGGTATATTGAGCGGGAGGCCCTCAGGGGTACGGGTGAGGTAGAGTGGATGCTGTCGCACGGCGTAGACCCGTATACGCTTAAGGAGGTCTTTTTGAAGAGAACGGAACATGCCGATGTTCCCTGTTTTACGCAGGATGTTCCCTCGCCGGACCTTTCCGCCGCTAAAAAAGAAGTTAAAGGTTTTATTAGAAAGATCTCCGGGGTCTTGCCCGAAAACGAGCCTTCGGAAGGATGGGACGGAGTACAGAGTATTGTAGACCGCACGCGCCGCCTGATAGGCATGGGGTACCTTGATGACAATACGAGGTTCATGCATCTTCTCGGGATATTTTCAAAAGATCCGGTGATAACGATAAAACGGTGGGGCGGCCTCCCTTCGGAAGAGGTAAAGAAAATAAAGGAAGATTATCTTGCCCTCAGAGAGAGCGTCATACTTCCGTCTTTTCAAAGATGGGGAGAATATCTGCACAAGCCCGTTATGGAATTTATAGAAAAGGGCGTGGGTGAATACCGAAAATGGAGAGAGGAGAGGTCGCTTCTCAATTTTCAGGACCTTTTGACGTTTACCGCGGCCATGCTCAGGGATCGCAGTGAAGTCAGGAACTATTTCAGATCGGCCATAACGCATCTTCTTGTCGATGAATTCCAGGATACAGACCCCATACAGGCTGAAATAATAATGCTTCTTACGGGAGAGGATGGTTCTGAGAATAACTGGAAAGAACTAACACCTTCTCCCGGCTCGCTCTTCGTTGTAGGCGACCCCAAACAGAGCATATACAGGTTCAGAAGGGCCGACATAGATACCTATAACATTGTGAAGAAAATGTTCGAAGAAGGAGGCGGAGAGATCCTGTCGCTGGATGCCAATTTCAGGTCGCTGCCGCCCATAGGGCATCTCGCCAACAGTATATTCTCAGGCATATTCCCCGAAAACGGAACGAAATACCAGGCCGCGTTCGCGCCGTTATTGACCATAAGAAATAATGAAGAGAAGAAACGCCGCGGGGGCCGCGGCTCCGAAGGACAGAAAGGTATAAGACATCCCGAAACGCCTGCAACGAGGGGTATTTTCATCAATCCCGTAGGAAAGGTTGAAAAACACGCTCTTCGCCTTGTGGCGGAGCGGGACGCGGATGTTATAGCAAGGTGGATAAAATGGGCTGTTTCAGGAGGCATAAAACTTGAGCGATCAGAAAATGAAAGGATCATGGGCCTTACGGGGAGGCCCATACCCTCGGATTTCATGATACTTACCCGGGCCAAAGCCCGGCTTCACATATACGCGCGGGCGCTTGAGAAAATGGGAATACCTTATGAGATCTCCGGCGGGGAAAGTTTCGGGGATTCGGAAGAACTCGGTGAAATATGCCGGCTTTTCAGATGTCTCGCGGAACCGTCAGATCCGCTGAATCTGGTTACGGTCCTTAGGGGGCCTCTTTTCGGCGTCAGCGACCGCGATCTATACCTGTTCAAAAGATCGAGCGGGGAATTTTCATTCCAGGGTTTCTCCGGGAACTCGGGAGGAGCTATCGGACAGGCTTTTAAAAAACTGCTGGAGTTAAGACAGTTTGTAATAGATCTTTCTCCGTGCGCGGCGGCGGAGAAGATCGTGGAAAGCTGCGGGATATTCCCTCTTGCCGTGTCGCGTGAAATGGGATCGACGAGAGCGGGGAATATTGTGAAGGCTCTGGAACTGGTCAAAAGCGGGTCTTTTTCCGGCGCCCACAGTTTTTTAGAGCTTACATCGGCGCTTGAGGCATTTCTTGTTTCGAAGGGCAAGGAAGAAATGAGCTTATTCCCCGCGGGATCCGGGGCGGTTCGTGTAATGAACCTGCATAAGGCAAAAGGCCTCGAAGCCAGTGTGGTTTTTCTGGCCGATCCGCTCACTTCCGGAAAAGAGTTCGAACCGGACACGCATATTGTGCGTACAGGCGATGTTTCGGCGGGATATTTCGCGGCAACAAGGCTTAAAAATAAATTCTCAAAAGAGCTGGAGACTTTTGCTTTCCCTCCCGGGTGGGAAACCGTCACCGAAGAAGAAAAAAAATACATGAAAGCCGAGAGAGAACGGCTTGAATATGTGGCTCTTACAAGAGCCAGGAACATTTTGTGCGTAAGTGTTTATACTGACAAGTCGGGAACAAAAAAACCGGCGTGGGGATGTATTGAACCCGCGCTTAAGGGGATGGAAGCCATAAAGGCAATGGAGACTGAAAAGATCGTGAGGGAGAAAGTCAATTTGACCTTGAATGAATGGGAAAAGGAGATGTCCCGGGTAAAAACAACAACGGAAAGACTTAAGAGAAAGTCTTTCGAGACGACAAGCATTACCAGAAAGGCAAAACAAGACGCGTCATTCGACCGTTCGGTTTCAGGAGGAGGAAGGGCGTGGGGCAACCTTGTGCATAAAGCCCTGGAAGCCTGCGGGAAAGGAATGAGAGGAAAACTGCCCGAACTCGCGGAGAACTGGATGATAGAAGAGGACATGGACCCCTTTCGAAAAGACGAACTTTTATTTCTTGTTGACGGTATAATGAAAAGTGATATGTGGGGCCGCGCCGCGAAAGCCGAAGAAAGATATTTCGAACTTCCGTTTTCAATAACCAGGAACAGGACCGTTTTTTCGGGGGCGATAGATCTGGTCTTCAAGGAGGATGGAGCTTGGGTCATAGTGGACTATAAGACAGATGATTTTGAGAGAGACCCCGGGCGCAAGGCGGCCTATAACAGACAGCTCGATATGTACGCCGAATTCTGGGAGGAGCTTACCGGGGAAAAAGTAAAAGAGAAACTGCTTTTCAAGGCTCAGTAGGCCGGGGTTCTTCGCATAATTGTGTACCGGGTACAAAAGTGTTCGGGTGAGTGTCCCCGGGCTGCATGCAATGGGGTGATCCCCACGAAAATTTCTTAACGGTTTTTTTCATTGTCCTCGGCCCGGCAAAACTCGCCATGCCTCCGCCAGCCGCCATAAGGCGGCTGGTCTTCGGCAGGCTCAAACAATTGCCGGTAATGTATTTTGCCTGCGGGCAATGAAAAAAACCTAAAATTTCCCAAATGGGTCTCACCCCATTGCATGCCGCCCGGGGACTTCGAGTTGGCATTTAGTCCCGGAGACGGTGTTTAAGTGTGTAATGCAAGATCTGGATAAAAGGAGGACAAAATGGCGGATAAAGAAGAAGTGATGAAACAAATGGATGACGCGGCAAAACTGGCGGGAGAAGAATTCGAGAAAAAATACGAAAAATGGACCGCGAAAGACGTGGTCGGCTGGTGGTCCAGATGGTACTTGCAAGCCGGACATAAACGGCTGGGCAGGATGCTGGTTGCCAGGGCAAAGAAAGAAAAGGCGTAGAGAGCGGGTTTGAGAATGACAGCCGTTTTTACGGGGAAGCTTGAGAGGATCGACGAATTCAGGTGGCGTATTCCCGGGACGTACATGCCGGGAATGCGTGTTGACGGCCTGATTTATGCCGACGAGGATATGATCCCGTCGATCATGAACGACAACGCGCCTCAGCAGGTGGCGAATGCGGCGCATCTGCCCGGAATTACGAGGTTTTCGATGGCCATGCCCGATATACACTGGGGGTACGGCCTTCCCATAGGCGGCGTAATAGCTACGGATATTGAGAACGGCGGTATCATCACTCCCGGAGGTGTGGGGTACGATATAAACTGCGGGGTACGGCTTTTAAGAACAAACCTTGATGCCTCGGAAACGGGAACGCGGATCAAGGAACTTATCGACGTTCTTTTTAAAACGGTTCCCGCCGGGGTGGGATCTACAGGAGAAATAAGGACGGGAACAAAAGAAGAAAAAGAGATCATGGTAAAGGGCGCGCATTGGGCGGTGAGAAAAGGGTATGGATGGGAGAGTGACGTCGAGTTTTGTGAAGAGAACGGCGCCATTAAAGGAGCCGATCCTGAAAAGGTCTCAACAAGAGCTTATGAAAGAGGCAAAAAACAATCCGGAACGCTGGGATCGGGAAATCATTTTCTGGAAGTGCAGGTCGTGGAGGATGTTTACCGCCCGGATATTGCCGAGGTTTTCGGCATTGAGAAAGGGCGTATAACGGTTATGATACACACCGGCAGTAGAGGTTTCGGACACCAGATATGCGGCGACTACGCGGCCGGTATGGTGAAGCTTATGGACAAGTACGGAATAAAGGTCCCGGACAGACAGCTTGCCTGCGTGCCCGTTAAAAGCTATCACGGGGAAGATTATCTCGGGGCCATGAGATGCGCCGCTAATTTCGCGTGGGGAAACCGGCAGGTAATAACGCATCTCGCGAGAAAGGCATTTGAAAAGGTTTTTGGAGAAAACTCCGAATCCATGGGAATGGCTCTGGTATACGATGTCGCGCATAATATAGCCAAAATGGAAAAGTATGCGGCGGGAGGCAAAGAAAAGGTCCTATGCGTGCATCGTAAAGGAGCTACAAGAGCGTTTCCTCCGGGGCATCCGGACCTTCCGGATCGCTACAAAAAGACCGGCCAACCGGTTATTATCCCGGGCGATATGGGAAGCTGTTCGTATCTTCTTGCGGGAACCGAAGGCGCGGAAGAAAGCTTTTATTCCACAAGCCATGGCGCCGGAAGAAAAATGTCGCGGGCGGCGGCCATAAAGTTCGCTCGGGGAAGATCCATATCCGGGGAGCTCGCGGAAAAAGGTATAACCGTAAGATGGACCGGAAGGGACACTCTTAAGGAAGAAGCGCCTTACGCTTACAAAGATGTGAACCATGTGGTGGACATTGTGGAGAAGGCGGGGATATCCGTAAAGGTGGCCCGGATGAGACCTCTCGGGGTTATAAAGGGGTAAGGAACGTGAAAGGTTTGCATAATGGGGGTTCAGAATATATAATGGAACTATTTCATGGATCGGTTTGTCCTAATTTAAGACAATATTACGAAGAAAACAAGGGAATATCATATGCTTGACCCCAAATTCATAAGAGAGAATCCGGAAAAAGTTAAAAGATCCCTGAAGGACCGCAATGGGGACGCCGCTCTTGTAGATAAATTCGCGTCGCTCGATCTCGTCCGAAAAGAACTGATAAGACAAGCCGAAGACCTTAAAAGGCTTAAAAACGAGGCATCCCAGAAAATCGGGGCGCTTATAAAACAAAAAGCCGATGTGACGGCCGCTAAGAACGAAGTTAACCTGATTAGTGAGAAGATAAAGAGCCTGGACGAGGAACTGAAAAAGGCGGAAGCGGAGTTTAAAGCGGTGGTCGATATTATTCCCAATATCCCGCACGAAAGCGTACCCGTAGGAAAGAGTGAAGCCGATAATCAGATAGTAAGGGAGTGGGGAAAAAAGAAAGAATTTGATTTTGTTCCCCGTGACCACGTTGATATCGGAAAAAGGTGCCGGCTTTTTGATCTTGAAAGGGGAGCCAAGATAGCGGGTTCTTTTTTCCCGGTGTTTACCGGCGCGGGAGCCAAGCTTGAAAGAGCTCTCATAAACTATATGCTGGACGTACACGTAAATGAACACGGGTACAAAGAACTTTTTCCTCCGGTATTGGTCAACAGAAAAAGTATGTATGGAACCGGCCAGATACCAAAACTCGAGAGTGATATGTACCGTATAGACGAAGAGGATCTTTTTCTTATTCCCACCGCGGAGGTTCCCGTAACGAACTATCATGCAGACGAGACCATCCCCGAGGAAGACCTTCCCATCTATTACACCGCTTACACTTCCTGTTTCAGAAGGGAGGCTGGTTCTTACGGTAAGGACACAAAAGGGCTCATACGTGTGCATCAGTTCGACAAGGTTGAAATGGTTAAATTCACTACTCCCGAGAATTCTATGGCGGAGCTTGAAACTCTTGTTGGTAACGCTGAAGATATACTGAGAAGATTGGGCCTCACATACCGGATATCGGCTCTGTGTACGTTTGACCTTAGTTTCGCGGCGCATAAGTGTTATGACATAGAGCTTTGGGCGCCCGGCGCTCAAAAATGGCTTGAGGTATCAAGCTGTTCGGTGTTTACGGATTTTCAGGCGCGAAGGGCCAACATAAAATACCAGCCGAAAGACAGGACAGGGAAGGCCAGGTTTCTTCATACCCTGAACGGTTCGGGCGTGGCTCTCCCGAGGCTTGTGATAGGGCTTTTAGAAACACATCAAGCGGCCGACGGGTCCATAACCATACCCGAATGCCTAAGGCCGTATTTCGGCGGCGATTCGATAAAGCCGTTATAAGCAAGTATCGATCAAAGTCCCCTTTGATCGTAGAGTTTAAAAGGGTTCTGCAAAATGGACTTTTATTCCGTCTTTGCGAGGAACGAACGAAGTGAGTGACGAAGCCCTTCGCTTCGCTCAGGATTTCGCCCTGAGTATGGTTGAAGGCCGAAGCAATCCCAACATATATAATAAGTTATGAGGTTGCTTCGGCCCCCTGTACCGTACGGTACAGGGGACCTCGCAATGACGTGGAATCGTTATTTTGCATAACTCTAAGAGTTTGAAAATTGGGAGGAATGATTTGCTGGCTAAATTTTTTAAGACGGTTCTGGGCCTGGCCATGATACCTGTGGTCATGGGAACGGCAAAAGCTTTCCATGTGGCCATATCGGATATAAGTGTCTTCAGCGGTATGCTCAGGATCCTGGAAAGGGGAGTACTATCATATCTTCTTTTTCACCTTCTCATAATAAGGCCGGTTTACTTATATGTACTCGGACATGAGTGTGTACATGTTCTGGCCACGTGGCTTTGCGGCGGACAGGTGGTGTCTTTCAATGTTACGCCTTCCGGAGGGAATGTTGTAACCTCAAAAACTAATTTCTTCATAGAGCTCAGCCCCTATTTTGTGCCGATATATACGATCCTTCTGGGCGTGATCTATACGTTAATGAAAGCCATGGATAAGACTATGCCCAATATGTCCATAATCTTCATCTTTCTTATTGGAGTGACACTGGCTTTCCATTTTGTCATGACGGCGGAAGTTATGAAGATGCAGCAGTCCGATATAGCGAAGTCGGGACTCTTGTTTTCTCTTGTTATTATTTTTATAAGTAACCTGGTTGTTGTAATGGCGGTTTTTTCTCCTCTTTTCAGGATATCTTTTGTTGATTTTATCAGGAACTCATACGCTAATTCCGTTGAATATTACCGTCTCGCGTATTTGAGTGTATTGTCGGCCATAGATAAATTCCCGAGATAACGCCGATACTCGGAGAAGAAAAGGCATAATGATAGAAAAAATAGTCCGGTTTTTCTTACGACGGCATCTCCTTACCAATCTCATTTTCGTTACGGTCTTTACAGGCGGAATACTCGCCTGGGTGAATATCCCCAAAGAAGAACTCCCGGATATAACATTCGATACGGTACGGATCAGCGTTAATTACCCCGGGGCATCTGCTGAAGACGTGGAGTATTACGTCACGGAGCCCATTGAAGAAGCGGTAAGGAGCCTGGACGGCGTTTACAGGGTCTATAGCTCTACCGGAGCGGGAACTTCCTCTGTAACCGTAGAGATAGAGAAATTCCACCCCGACAAGGAATCCGTAATAAACGAAATACGGGGAGAAGTTATTGATGTCAGGCTTCCCGCCGAGATAATAGACCAGCCTAACATAAGGGTATTTAAAACATCAAGAAAAGCGATAATAGACGTCGGTCTTATATTTCGTGAGAAGACCATTCTCGATGTGCCTTCCCGAGAGATGCTCCAGAAATATGCGCTTGCCCTTGAAGACCGTCTTATGGCTCTTCCTGAAGTCAGCAGGGTAGACCGCTCGGGATACCTTAAGAACGAGATACATATAAACATTTTCCCGGAAAAACTCATAGAATACAACGTTCCTTTTAATACGGTTATGAGAGAAGTCTCTGACGGCAACGTAAGACAGCCTGCAGGAAACATCGAGAATATCAATGAACCCAAGGTGACTCTGGCCGGAGAGCTTGATACGGTCGAAAAAATAAAGGACATGAGCGTCCAGGGAGGTTTTGAGGGTCAGATAATAAGGGTTTCAGATCTCGCTGAGGTGGAGAAGGGGTATGAAAAGACCAAATCTGTGCTTAAGATAAACGGGCATGAAGGCGTCTTTCTTAATGTCGCGAAAAATACCCGTTACGGGATAGTTGAGTCCGCCGGTGCCATAGAAAAGGCAGTTTTAGATTTCAGAAGGCAGGCTCTCAAGGGAACGGACATAGAAGTTGTTCTTCTGGATGACGAGTCTTTTGATGTAAAGAACAGGCTGAAACTCATCGGGCTAAACGGCCTTATGGGGTTTATCCTGGTACTTATTATTCTTTTCATTTTTCTGGATCTAAGAGCTGGAACATGGGTTGCAATGGGAATACCTTTCACTTTCTGCTTTACAATTCTTGCGGGATTCCTTATCGGGTATTCTGTGAACAATATAACCCTTGCGGCGATAATAATAGTTATGGGCATGGTGGTCGATGACGCCATAGTGGTGGCTGAAAACATCAGCCGGCTTCGTTCGGACGGAATGGAAAAGGAAGAGGCGGCGGTCAAGGGAGTTTCTTTTGTTTTTCTGCCTATAGTGGCTAGTATTCTCACGACATGTGTGGCTTTTGTGCCGCTTTTTTTCTTCTCGGGAAGGTTTGGGGCCATGGTCAAGTTCATACCGGCAGTAGTTTTCTTGATGCTTGGCGGCAGTCTTTTTGAGGCTCTTTTCATACTTCCCGGACATATGACGATATCGCCGGGCAATGACGGATGGATTAAAAGGCCGCGTCAAAAAATGTCCTCTTCTCGGGGACTGACGGAAGAGCCGGGGGAAGAGGCAAGTAGGCCTGCCGGTAAGGTCTGGTTAAAGAGAATGGAGAATGGCTACGAATATTTAGTTACGAGACTCTTGAAATATAAGGTTTTCGTATCGGCGGTGTTTGTCGCGGCGGCCGTGATATCGTTCTATATAGCCGCCGTCAAAATGAAGTTTGTAATGTTCCCGGATGAAGAAACAAGGCAAATAAGTCTTTCGGGAGAAACCCCTCCCGGAACCACAAAATACAATACGGCCCGCATGATACAACCCATAGAGGACTTGATCATGTCTTATAGGGGGGACGGGGTTGTTGGGCTAAGGAATCAGCTGGCGCAGACGCGCCGCGGTTCTGTGGCCAAAGAAAACAGTTTCCGGATGAGAATAGAGATAACTCCAAAAGAAGAAAGGAAAAGATCGGCGGATGAGTTTGTCTCGGAGTGGACGGAAAAAATAAGCGGCATGCCGGGAATAAGCAAACTTCGCATCAGCAAGACCTGGCATGGACAGGACAGCTCGAGCCCCATAGAGATAATGATAAAAGAGAACGATAATGTTAAAAGGTACCAGATAGCGGAGGAACTGGCCGGAGAGATGAGGAACTATTCTCCCCTGGATAATGTGGAGATAGACCGCCCGATTTATACCCCTGAGTATCGGCTTACGCTTAACAGAGACATTATAAGGCGTCTTGCCATAAATCCCTCGGACATAGCCAGAACTCTCCGCGCGTCTCTTGAGGGGACCATTCTATACGAATTCAGGGGAATAGACGAGACGGTTTATACTCGCCTCACTATAGTTACCCGGGCAAAAGACGATATAAACAAAATATTCGATATACCCATAGAGAACCGCGGACAATATCTGGTACCGCTAAGAGACCTCGTAAAAACAGAGGAAATGGAAATACCGGATTCGATAATAAGGGACGGACTTAAGCGAAGTACTCTAGTTTACGCCGATATCAAACGCGGTTCAAAAAAAACGCCGCTTGAAATAGCGGAGTATTTCGAGGAAAAGGTTTTTCCGGGATTCAGCGATAAGTATCCCACATCCGTAATAGAGTTCAGGGGGGAGGTCAAAGACACGAGGGAATCCGGAGGAGACTTCGCGCTTGCTATATTGGTAGCGGGTATTCTTATCTACATAATACTCGCGCTTCTTTTCGATTCTCTTTCTAAACCCGTTCTCATAATGGCGGCCATACCTTTCGGGGTAATGGGGATAATACTGGCTTTTTGGGCGCATGGAATAAGTATGTACGGTTTTTTCGCGGTTATAGGAGCTTTGGGCCTGGCCGGGGTCGTTGTTAACGACAGTATAATAATGCTGTCCAAGCTGGATATCTCCTATGATATTTCCAGGTCCCCGGAGGAAAAAGATGTCCAGATAGCGGCGATAGCTAAGACCAGGCTGCGCGCGGTAATGCTTACAACAATAACTACAGTAGCGGCCATTATTCCCACAGCTTATGGCTGGGCAGGGTACGATCCCATGCTTGCCCAGATGATGCTTGCGCTTTCCTGGGGTCTGCTTTTCGGGACATTGGTAACGCTTGTCATAGTGCCGTGCATGTATAGTTTTTACAGGGGCGCGAAAGTCAGGATGGGGTAAGGGCGAAGAGTGAGGGGGGGGAGGACAGCGCGCAGCGTATGCCCTCCCCGCTGTCCGGCCGTGAAAACAAAAATATAGTGATGATCATATGAAAAAGCGCGTACTTATGTCAGCAATGTTATTCTCGGTTATTTTCTTTGCGGCAGGCCGCTCATACGGCGATCCTGTCGATATCGAGGCAAGGGAGCTTTCTCTGGATGAATTCATCCAGATGAGCTGTGGTAGTGACAGGGTTTTTGAGGAAATACTTGTTGAGAATTTGAAACTGAACTACCTGAAGAAATTAAAACTTCCTGCCGACGATATAGTGCTATCGGTCAAAAATAGCTATGCCGCGTTCCTCCGCCCGGACAAGGGTAATCCGGAATATGAATTTTCACTTTCAAAACTGTTCCCGTATACCGGAACGGAAATAGAGGCCGGATACGCTTCTCTAATGAGTGGTCCTGAAGCCGGGGACGTGGACGGCGAATTTTACGCGTATATTTCTCAGCCTGTTGCCCGGAACGCTTTCGGGAGAACTACCCGTCTTTTGGACAAAATAGTGGGAATGGAGATGGATATAGCCAGGTATCAGATAGTCGAGGCCTATGAAAGTTACCTCTCGGTCATAATAAACGTGTACTACGATTGGAACGAAGCTTACGAAAATCTTAAAACCGCGGAAAATTCTTATAATGAGAGCGTAAAGATGATTGAAAACGTAAGGGAAAGGGCAAAGAAAAGCATAGCTCTTCCGGTGGATGTCAACAAAGTGCTTCACCAGGTACTTCTTAAAGAAGAAACTCTCATAGAGGCTCGTAAAAGTGTTGTTGAATATGAGAATCTTCTCAGAAAAAGCATCGGTTACGATATTCCCGGGAGTTTTATTCCGAGAGGAAGCGACCAGTTCGACGGTGTCGAAATAGATCTTCAAAAGGACTATGAAAAGTTCCGAAAGGAAGGAAGGACATCACTTATCCTCGACATGCTTGAAGAAAAAAGCGCTCTTGAGGTGGATAAAGACGCCGACGCGCTTTTGCCGTCTATTGATCTTTTCGCCGAATACAGGATAAAGGGGGCCGATCGTTATCTCGAGAAAGACGATAAACGTGTTTACGCCGGGTTATCTTTTGAGTATCCTTTTCCGTCCCAGGTGGAAAGAGCGCGGCTTGAGACAACCAAAGTAGACCACAGGATAAGCTCGCTCGACAGGATCAATACACATACGCGCATATACACGGAACTCAGGAATATATATGAGGAGATAGTGAAACAAAAGAAGCTTATACGGATTTCAGAGGAAAAAATAAGAGTATCCGAGGAGATCGTCCATGATGACAAGAAAAATTATTCATACGGCAGGGTGGTTCTCAATAACCTAATAGACGAAGTTAACCGTCTTGACGTTAACAGGTTCCGCCTTATACAGAACAACATACGTCTGAAGAAGCTCATTATCCAGTGGCTCACCATAACCGACCAGCTGGTCAGAGAAACTCCGGATCTTTAAAAATACATGACGACAACGCGCGCTATTACGTAACATTTCAGTCTTCCGCAGTAACTCCGCGGTCCACCGCCCGTCGTTGCGAACCCGCCGAAGGCGGGCGAAGCAATCTCCCCCCGACGTCGTTGCGAACCCGCCGAAGGCGGGCGAAGCAATCTCCCTCCGACGTCGTTGCGAACCCGCCGAAGGCGGGTGAAGCAATCTTCCACCGCCCGTCGTTGCGAACCCGCCGAAGGCGGGCGAAGCAATCTCCCTCCGACGTCGTTGCGAACCCGCCGAAGGCGGGCGAAGCAATCTCCCTCCGACGTCGTTGCGAACCCGCCGAAGGCGGGTGAAGCAATCTCGATAAATACAATAAGTTATAAGGTTGCTTCGGTCGCTTTGCTCCCTCGCAATGACGTGGACGAGCTATTTTGCAGAACCATAGTTCTTGGAATACAGGGAGGGGGAAGAGCAACCAATTACTATAACACCCATTACTATAGCCTTGACTTTTGCCCGAAAAGTGTTAGAATTGACTAACATATGTGAGCGCGTGAAAACGGTGAATAGAGCATGAAAAATAATAAAACGGAACTGACTTCCAACATGGAAGATTATCTCGAGGCTATATACGTTCTTTCCGAGCGGGACGGGAAAGCCCGGGTTAAGGGCATAAGCGACAAGCTGGGGGTAAAGAAACCCAGCGTCAATAACGCTGTTAATGTGCTTTTGAGAAAGGGTTTAGTACGCCATGAGAAATACGGGAACATCATGCTGACGGCGCCGGGGGTGAAGCTGTCACAGAATATAAAACGGCGCCATGATATGCTTGTCAGGTTCCTTTCGGAAATACTCGGGGTAGAAAGGGATACGGCGGTCCAGGATGCCTGCAGGGTTGAGCATGTAATAAGCGCCGTTACCAGTGAAAGATTGTCTAAATTTATGGAATTCGCCGATACTTTTTCCTCCGGGAAAAAACCTGTATGGCTTGAAAGTTTCAGGGTTTTTTTAGAACATGGCAAAAGGCCATATAAACCCGCGGCGGGAAAAATGAAAGAAAAGGAGAAATAAGGACTTGAGGAAAAATCTATTCAAAAAATTTTATAGTTCACGACAAACAAGAAAGGAAGTTTCGGGGAGTCTTAGGAAAATAGTTATCGTGGGCAATCCCAATGTGGGGAAAAGCGTTATTTTTAATAATCTTACGGGTTCCTACACCGTTGTTTCTAATTACCCGGGGACCACGGTAGAGGTGTCGAGGGGTTTTGCCAAAATAGGTGAGGAGAAGTTCGAAGTGGTGGACACTCCCGGCATGTATTCTCTGCTTCCCATTACCGAGGAAGAACATGTCGCGAGGAACATACTTCTTGAGGAGGACCCGGTTATTGTTATACATGTTTTGGACGCCAAAAACCTTGAGAGGATGCTGGGGTTTACCCTGCAGCTTATTGAAGCGTCTTTTCCAGTCATACTGGTTCTAAATATGATGGACGAGGCCGAAAAAAGAGGCAAGATCACCAATTCAGAAGCCCTTGAAAAAGAACTGCGCATACCGGTGATCCCGGTAGTGGCGACGACATCAAAAGGAATGGATGTCTTAAAGGGAAGGATAGAAGAGTATGTCGAAAGTACAGGCAACCAGAATAAAATATGACGACCCGGTAGAATTTTCTGTGGAAATAGCTGTAGACAGGATAGAGAACCTTCTTGCGGGGGAGTACAATTTATCTAAAAGAGCTGTGGCGCTTCTTCTTTTACAGGACGACGAGGAGATGGCGGGTCTTGTAAAGCAAAAGGACGCTGACAGTTCATCTGAGATCCTGGATATTATAGGGGAAGTAAAAAAACATTACAGCCATCCTTTGGATTATGTAATTACGATGAGGCGGCAGCAGGAAGCCGGACTTATTGCCTCCAGGGTACAGGAACATACCGGCCGGGTTAAATTTTCTTTCAGGGAAGGCCTTAGCAGAATAACCATGAACCCCATAACGGGTGTTCCCATTCTTCTGGCCGTGCTGTATTGGGGTTTGTACAAATTTGTCGGGGAGCTGGGAGCCGGGGTCGTTGTGGATCTCCTGGAAGAAATGGTTTTTGAGCGGTATGTAACCCCCTTTGTCGCCGGCGCCGCCGAGGCGGTAATACCCTGGCCGGCAATACAGGATCTTTTTGTTGGAGAGTACGGGATAATCACGCTTGGAATAAGGTACGCGCTTGCCCTTATACTACCTATTGTTACGATGTTTTTCATTGTTTTTTCGATAATTGAGGATTCGGGTTATTTGCCGAGACTTGCTATGCTTATAGACCGTGTGTTCAAAAAGATCGGGCTGAGCGGTAGGGCCGTAATACCTATGGTGCTGGGCCTCGGGTGCGCGACAATGGCTACTATGGTGACCCGTACACTTCCCACAAAAAGAGAGAGGGTCATAT
>Ga0172377_10000968_pt1 | contig 28458 bp, 19 predicted proteins | sample Pumphouse3metaG_FD_119749 | JGI IMG/M metagenome (GOLD analysis project Ga0172377, IMG submission 119749) | Leachate microbial communities from a municipal landfill in Southern Ontario, Canada - Pumphouse #3 metaG | ecosystem: Engineered > Solid waste > Landfill > Unclassified | place: Canada... | reverse complement strand
TCAAATCGTAGTTTGTTATACCAATGTTATTGCTGATTGACTTTTCAAGCATCAATCCTTCTTCTTTTCTATCTTCTGTTATATATCCAATTCCTGCATTTTTAGCTTCGCCTGGTCCATAATGCTTTGTATTGATCTGCTTTCCTTCAAGTATTATCTCTCCACTATCAGCTTTAAAACTACCAAATACAGTCTTCATTATCTCAGTACGACCAGCTCCCATAAGACCTGCAACACCAAGAACTTCACCTGCATGGACAGAGAATGAAACATCTTCAAACAATCCATGTTTACTTAGGTTCTTTACTTCAAGCATGGTCTTTCCAATTGGAACAATTTCCTTTTGGAACATGTTACCTAAATCACGACCAATCATCATTTTTATCAACTCATCATTGTTGGTATCACAGATTTTTTCTGTACCGATATAACGACCATCACGAAGAACTGTGACCCTATCACAAAGTTTGAAGATCTCTTCCATTCTATGAGAGATATAGATAAATGATACTCCTTGTGATTTCAACATTCGAACAATTGAAAAGAGTTTATCAACTTCTTTATCTGTCAAGGCAGATGTTGGTTCGTCCAAAATTATAACTTCAGTATTTACCAAAAGAGCTTTTGCTATCTCAACAAGTTGCTGCTGGCCAACTGATAGATTACCAAGATTTTCATTAGGATTTATATCCAATCCCAAACGATTCAAAACCTCTTTGGTCTTATCAAACATTGCCTTTTTATCAACAACACCAAATTTCTTTGTAATCTCTCTTCCTAGAAAAAGATTCTCTTCAACACTCATATCAAGAACACTGTTCAGTTCTTGATAAACAAAAACTATTCCATTTTTTTCTGCTTCTGTAGGATGTTTGTAGGAGACCTCTTTTCCGTTGATTAAAATCTTACCTGAATTTTTAGGATGAACCCCTGTTAAGATTTTCATCAATGTAGATTTACCAGCACCATTCTCACCCATCAATGCATGTATCTCACCATCTTTGAGTTCAAAGTTGGCTCCGTACAAAACTTGATTTGTTCCAAATGATTTTGAGATGTCACTCATTTCTATCGTCATTTACGTTACCCCAATCCTTTTAAAATATACACGCCGATTGAAGAATTATATTAGCATATGGAGTCATCTCACCTGTTCTGATAACAGCCTTACATTTATTGAGATTTTCCTTTAATTCATCATGTGGCATAAAAGTACAAGGAACATCTCCAAGTCTTTTATCTATTTCTTTTAAGATCTGTGGATTATTTTCTTCAATTTCTTTCGCAAGAAAAATCTTTTCAGCTTTATAATCACTCAAAACAGCATCTAGAACCTGCAAAAACGAAGGAAGATTCTTTGAAACTGAAAGATCAATCAGTTCAACAGATTCAGGACAAGGTAGTCCACAATCACCTATGCAGATAAGATCTGTATGTCTCATATATGATAAAACTCTTGAAACATCACTGTTTAATATTCCATTAACCTTCATTATATTACCCCCAATACATATAAGTAAACGTTTACGTAAACGTTTAACATAAGTAACAGTAACCTCCATTTTTGTATATGTCAAGTTTTTTATTATAAAATTCTCCAAGCGCATCTCTGAAAGAATTAACAATAATTATAACTAAAAATTCGTTAAGTGTTTACTTTTTTCTGCAGGAGTCTCTCTCCACAAGGATTGGATCAAGAACAATTTGAGATATATTGAGATCTGTCTTTTCAACTTTATTGAGTATCAAATCTGTAGCTTTCTGAGCAAGTTCATTCAAAGGTTGAGCTATTGTTGTCAATTTAGGAGTTGTTATTCTTGCCAATTGAACATCATCAAAACCAATCACTGAAACATCTTTTGGAACTTCCATCTTCAAGCTTTTGAGGCCATCAATGAAACCAAGAGCCATCATATCGTTTGTTGCAAAAACGGCTTCCGGACGATCTTTTAAATTCATATAATCAGATACTGATTTGTTACCACCAGCAAAGTGGAAGTCGCCATGACTTATATAATCTTCATTAATTTCTATTCCAGATTCCTTTAAAGCTTTTCTGTAGCCTTCTATTCTCTGATTGCTTGAAGAAATAAATGTAGGTCCACCTATGCAGGCAATTTTGGTATATCCAAGTGATATGAGATATTTTGTTGCATCATATCCGCCCTTCTCATTGTTTACTATGATGTTATCAACACCTTTATGATTCACTGTTCTATCAGCAATAACTACAGGAATTGATGCTTCTGTCAATTTGTTTATATCATCATCACTGTTATCAGATGAAATCATTATGACACCATCAACCATCTTCGATATCAACATATCACAATATGATGATTGCTGTTTTATATCATTATCCGTATTGCAGAGAATGATATTGTAACCTTTAGCAAAGCAACATCTGTCTATTGCTCTTGAAATCTCAGAGAAGAAGGTGTTGGTACAATCAGGGACAATGACCCCAATAGTTTTCATTGATCCACCTTTCAAACCACGTGCCATCATATTGGGCTTGTAATTAAGCTCTTTCATTGCTTCTTTTACTTTTTTCTGTAGTTCATCACTGACAAAACGTGTCCCATTTATAACATGAGATACGGTTGCTGTTGATGTTCCAGCCATCTTGGCTACATCATGTATTGTAATCATGAATGTTATATTAACTCAGTTTTTCAGATATCGCAACACAAAAGTAAACGTTTAACACAATATTGCAGAGGCATCAAATCAATGCCTCTAAATCCAACTTTAATTAAATTGTTAAGTTATTGTACCACTTACCACTCTTAACACGATGAACACCAAATAAGAATTTTGTGATCTCTTCACATCCAACTAAGAAGTACAGCTGAGGCAATCCTAAATTTAGATACATTGCACCTATGAATGCAAGAGGAACTCCGACAAGCCAAACACTTCCCATCTCAAGGTACATTGAATACTTTGTATCACCACCAGATCTCAAGATACCAACAATACTGTTGTTGTTGAAAGATTTGATTGGACACAAGAATGCTATTACAAACATACACTGAATTGAGATGAGTATTACACTTTCTGAAAGATTGAACAGCGTCAAGAATTTAGGTGAGAAGAATGCAATGAGAATTCCTACAATCACACCCACAATTATTGCTAGATAGGATGAAAGTTTTGAATAGAGCCTTGCTTCTTTTTCATCTCCCTCACCTATTTTGTTCCCAATTAATATTGCAGTAGCATTTGCAAATCCCTGCATCACAACAAAGAATATATTGTTTATAGATTCTATGACCTGAACAGCTGCCAATGCATTTGTTCCAATTTTTGAATAAGCTATTTTATAGCACACCATTCCCAGTGACCAGAAAACTTCATTGAAGATTACAGGAGCACATGTCTTGAAAAATTTCTTTGTAAATTCCTTTTCAAAATGAAAGGCTATTTTAAAGTTGATTTTCAAAGGACAGTTCTTTCTTGTGTTTGTGATTATCAAATAACATACCAACTCTACAAAACGAGAGATTGCAGTTGATAGTGCTGCACCAGTTACTCCAAGTTCAGGGAATATTCCTATTCCAAATATCAAAAGATAGTTACCAATTACATTAAGTAAGGATGTTCCCAACGATATAAATAATGGAGTTTTGGCATCTCCTGTGGAACGGAAAGAAATTGCCCATATGAAGGAAATAGCAGTAAATATGTACGATACACCTACACATTTGAGGTAGTTATTGCCTTCTTGAACCACTTTTGCATCTGTGCTGAAAAGATTCATCAGGACAGTAGGATTCAATGTTGAAATAACAGCAACAATGAAAGCCATCAAAACTGAGATACTCATTCCAAGTCCAATTACTTTCTGAATTCCAACTTTATCCTTTGATCCCCAGTACTGAGCAATAAAAATAGCAGAACCAGAAGAAACTCCAAAAAGAAATAGAATCACTAGGAAAAACACCTGAGATGCAACACCTACGGCTGCTATGCTTGCTTCACCTAACTGACCAACCATCAGAGTATCCACTAAGGTTGCAATATTAGAAAGAAGATTTTGGAGCATTATAGGAGTTCCAAGTGCAATTGCACTTTTGGTGAATCTCTTATATTCGATTTTATTAAGTTCCGTCATTTTTGAAAATTTCCTTTTTTAATCATCCCATATTTATCCCCATTATGTATAATAAAAATGGAAAAAGGAAGAGATGATTTACAAAATATGATATGTATTTCTACAACTTTTTTTTAAACAAATAATATAAATTATTCGAATTTTACTTATTGAAGATAAAACTGATTGAATAGGAATTTAGATGATAATTATGTTAATTCCTAAATAATAAAATGGATATTCTACAATATAAGAATTCTTCCATTTCTTTTGATTAGCTTTTTTACTATATTGTATTTACAATAAAAACATAAAACATACAAGGACCAATATATGAAAGATAAAGAATGGGATGAATTATTTAAGAGAATGAGCAACAAATTGAATGAATTAGGAAGGCCTCTTCCTTCTGTTTCATTGATTGCAGAAGAAACAAATAATGATCCTTTTATGGTCTTGATTTCAACTCTTCTGTCTTTGAGGACTAAAGACAAAGTCACTCTTGAAGCAAGTCACAGACTTTTTGAATTGGGAAGGACTCCTTATCAGATGCTAGAACTTACACCAGAGCAGATAGAAAAAGCTATCTACCCAAGTTGTTTCTTCAGAAGAAAGACAGAGAATATAAAGAAGATATCTCAGATACTTATTGAAAGGTATGATGGTAGTGTTCCAAACTCTCAAGAGAAACTTATGGAATTACCAGGCATAGGAATCAAAACTGCAAATCTAACTTTGAACCTCGGTTTTCAAGTTGATGCCATATGTGTTGACTGCCATGTACATCAAATTGCAAACAGGATGGGTTGGATTAAAACAGTCACTCCAGAAGAAACAGAAGTTGCATTGCAGTCAGTTATGCCAAAACGTTTTTGGATACCTTTAAACGAGCTCCTCGTGTCTTACGGACAGACTGTATGCACAAGTGTGAGTCCAAAATGCAGTCTATGCAGTGAAAAAGATAGATGTCCAAAAGTTGGAGTCGAAAGCAAGCGTTAATGTCTCTGCTTGTTTTTATATTTATTCCTTCTTTTTTTCTTTTCATCATTGATCTGTTTGAGTCTTTCTTTTTCTTTCTTGAGCTCATTCAATTCTTTGATCCTCTGCTCATCCATCTGGGTTGGCATCAATTTTTCAACCCAAGTATTTTTCTGTCCCTTGGCTTTTTCATAGAAATATCCATAAACGGAAAATACAACAGCACCAATAAAATTAACAAAGAGATCCTTCATGGTATCAATCAAACCAATATCAAGATATCCATCAATCTTAAGAGGTACACCATCAATTACTACATGATGAATGTTGTTGATTGATGTTATTGCTCCTCCAGGTAACAGTGCAACGCTATTTATGGTGTGTATTATTGTATCCTTCTGCATATCTTTGCCCCAGAACATGTCCTGGGAAAATTCAAAGAATTCCCATAGAATACCAACTGTCATTGAAAAGCAGAAGGCGCACAGTACCAAATAGAATGGAGATAATTTAAATTCAATTTTTTCTGTATCATTCAATAGATCAAAAAGAGAGAGACCTATGGCCCCACATAAAAACCCATTGGTTGTATGAAGTATTGTATCCCATCCCGTAATATAAACATAAAACTCAGCAATCTCTCCCAAAATAAATGCTGCAAATATAAATACCAGAACAATAATTTCTAGAGTACTGGGGATTGTTATGTGCAGATGTTTTTCTATTATTGTGGGTAAGGAGAACTGTATCAGAGCAAGTATACACAGAAGGGTGTTCTCATATTTTTTATTCAAAATAGAAGAAATCAAAACTAAGATGATCAGGGCTCTTAAAACAATATAAGTAACTGTTGCACCCTGATGTTCAATAAATTCATCTCTAAAAGAAGTTGTAATTTTATTCTTGACTCGATTCTTACGATTACTTAAGTTCTTTCTTTTTTTATTCATTTAACTACCTATATCTAATATACTTTTTTAATACATGGACAGAGTATATCATAAAATAAAGAAAAAATTATCAATCTATGAGGTCTCCACCTTCATTTAATTGGCTCAACGAAGTGCTTCCATAATGAGGAATTGCTCCAAGGCTGCCCTCTCTGTATCTTTTCTCAATCAAGATTCTCTTATGCAGTTTGAACTGCTGTACGTTTCTGTAGGTTGAACTTCCATCTTTTTGTTTTTCACATAGATACATCATATCCCGTCTCATATATTCTTTATCCATCAAACTAATATCATTTGTTGTGATTATAAGCTGAGATTTTGTTGAATTGGCAAGATATATCTTGATGAACTCTGAAACAAGTGCAGAATGAAGAGATGTATCAAATTCATCAATTGACATGAAAATTCCTCTGTTAACAAGTTGATACATTATACTTTCAAGACCAAAGAATCTCATTGTCCCATTGGATTCCATTGATGATGAGAAAGTGAACTTTCCGTAATCATTCGAATGTTCAAATACAATTTTTTTTATTTCCTCACGTTTTTTTGTATTGGTGCCATCAAGGAGATCAACATCATCAATTTGAAAATCTGCCTTCTTTAGAAGTGTGGAATAGAAATTCTGGCTCTCTTTATCCTCTTCCATATGTTTCAAACTTCTTTTTATTATATTGGTGGCTGGTTTTATTCCTGCGACCAGATTCTCATTGAAATATTTATAGACCTTATCAAATTCTTCAGAATTGACATTTGATCTATCATATGAGGACAAAACGGTGTTGTTGTTGGTGGTATTTCCGGTAAGAATGAGTTTGCCACTCATACTGAAGTTGCACCTAGGTGAGAAAATTAAGCTCGATATTTTTTTATGCTCATCATAGTGTCGCTCGAAAATAATTGCCTTTCTTCCTTCAGGTTTGAAAGAGAGCTCCTCTTTGTAAATGATGTTATTATCAAGAGAGATGTAATAATGATAAAGAATTTTATCTATATAAAAATTTAAAGTGAATTTCCCTGGGGATTTTTTAATTCCTTCGTCAAATAGAAATGGAACAAATCCTGTCTGTTCTCTTTTTGATACATGAAAATGAAGTTGAATACTTCTGATGAAATCAATTGCATCCAGAACAGTTGATTTACCTGAGGCGTTGTAACCATATAGAACAATAAATTTTAAAAGTTTATCATTCTTGGAAGCATCCATCAGTACATAATCTTCGATTCCATAGTTAACTTTTTTATTAGGTTCAAAACTTATAGACTGTTTTGTTTTTATAGAGCGAAAGTTTTCTACACTAAAATCACGAATCACAAATTATAACCCCTTTTTTATATCTTTAACTAACTATAGTATCGAAGTTTTCCTTTTGTCAAACTATAGTTTCTAAATAACATATAACTAAAAATCTAAATTTTGCATCAAAAATAGAATTCTTCTAAATATGAGGAAATAAAAGAAGTCACCAGTGATGTGGTGACCTCTATAAATAATTACTTTAATAAGATGTAATATAGAATGGCTAATATGATAAATAACACAATTGCTATTATAGCCCGAATTATTCTGCGTCGTCTTTTCAGACGTCTACCAACGCTAGTTTGATTCTTAACTTTTTCTTTTTCAGTTAATATTTCAAATAATTCTTCTCGTTTTTTTTCTATTTTAACTTCGTTTTCTTTTTCTTTCTTATCTTCTAATACTTTTTTAAGAGTTTCCTCTTCTTTCAAATCATAGTAACAGGAGGAACAGATTACAAATCCTTCACATTCCTCTAATTTATCGTAGTAACTGTCCAAACAACGAGGACATACATAAAGACGCAGCAGTGTTCCGCCTTCAATCAATTTACAAGCAATAACCTTTCGCTTAATATCTTCATCAATAAAATGTCTTTTAAACAATCTATCAAAAAAAGAGTAATGAGGTATTTCAATATTCTTATTGAGTTTTTCCTGAAGGAGAACCACCCTCTCACTCAATTCTCGATCCTGAGTGATCAGGAGAATATCTTTCTGTTTCCCTCTCTTTCTAAATAATGATATCAAATGGTCATCAGCAATACCGATGCTACCCGTATCTACAATCTTTACAAGACCTTTTTTTGCCAGCGCTCTAATCAATATAGGTCTGACCTGGGCCCTAAGTCTAACATCCCTGTCTTTCTCACTGTTATTTTTAAGTCCATGAAGTTCTTCCATGGTCTTTTCCAGTATCACCAACTTCTTTCTACGTCGTCTGAGTACCGGTTCAACATTAGCTATAAAAGACATAAACCAATCTTCGTGTATCAAAGGAGCTGTATCTACATAGACTTCATCAAATCCTTTTAATTGGTTGTCCAATTCCTGTTTAAAGACCTCATCTTCTATTACATATGGTTTTAAAATTCCATACTTGCAGCAGACCAACTCTTTGTACAATGCTAAATCACTCATATCAAGTTTATCGTGGAAGGATATACCCATACTTCTTAAAGCTTGAGTTATCTTTTGTTCTGGCAAGCAAAGCTCTGATGAAATTTGATTAACTACATCGTCGCTTTGGGCCACTCGTCTTCTTGGATTTCTTGCAAAGTAATTACTTCTGTTAAATCTCGACATTATTTTTTCTTATTTTTCTTCTCTATAATAGATTCTCTAATCTGTTCTTCTGTGAGTGCTTTTGCTGCTTCTTCATCACTTTGTGCTGCCTCATCTAAAATTTTGATATTTACCTTACCTTGTTTTAAATAGTAACCGTAACGGCCATGATATAATTTAACATTACCGCCCTCGATCTCACCAAAGTCTTTCAAAGCTCCTTTTGATGCAGATCTGCCACCAGCTGTTTTGTTCTTTGCACTTTTTAAAAGCTCGATAGCTTCTTCTCTAGTTACAGAGAATAATTGAGCATCATGGTCTCGTCTGTTAAGATTGGCATTCACACCATTGCAATTAACAAAAGGGCCGTATTTACCTTTCGTAGCAACAATAGGATTACCATCTTCATCTTCTCCAAGCTCTCTTGGAAGTGATAGATACTTCATAGCATTCTCAAACACTTTTGCTTCATCAGTTTTCTGCATCCATGAAGGAACACTAGATCTTTTTGGCTTGTTCTTATTATCATGTCCAACCTGCCAGTAAGGGCCAAAACGACCTTCACATAGAAGTACATCCTGTCCATCAGTAAACTGACCCAGAACTTCAGGTTCGACTTTTGTTTTTCCTGCCTTAATTAATGCTTTTACTTCTTCATCAGTTATTGTTCCTGGAAGTAATTCTTTAGGTAGGTTCAAGAACTCTCTTTTACCATCTTCTTTTTCTTTTCCAAGTACATATGGGCCAAAAGGTCCAATCATAATTGGATTTGCAGGATCAATTTGAGGCAATTTCAATGTTTTTGCTTCTTGCTTGTTGTCTTCTTTTTTCTGTTTCTCACAACGGATCTTCAATCCATTGTCTCCTAGATAAAATTCTTCTAACAAATCAAGCTTGTCCTTTTTCTTCTTAGCTACTTCATCCAGTTGAGTTTCAAGTCTTCTTGTAAAATCATAATCAACATAACGAGGGAAAGCTTCAATTAAGTAGTTACATACAGCAAACCCAACAAATGTTGGAACAAGTGCATTTCCTTCTTTTATCAAATATTTACGATTCAATAATGTATCGATGATAGATGCATATGTTGATGGACGACCGATACCTTTTTCTTCAAGATCATGAATCAATGAAGCTTCAGTAAATCTTGCAGGAGCTTTGGTTTCGTGTTTGACCTTATTCAATTCAATTAAATCAAGTTCCATTCCAACATTTAAAGTTGGAAGAAGAGTCTCTTTGTCATCAAGTGCTGCTTCAGGATCATCTTTACCTTCTACATAAGCTCTAAGATAACCAGGGAATACAATCTGTGTTCCACTTGCTTGGAACAGTGCATCACCACATTCAATCTTCACTGTAGTTGTTTTCTTTTTAGCATCTGCCATCTGAGAAGCAATGGTTCTTGACCAAATCAAATTATACAGTTGAAGTTCTCTACCAGTTAAATTTGTTTCACTTGGTGTTTTAAAGAACTCACCTGCAGGTCTAATTGCTTCATGAGCTTCCTGAGCTTCTGAATTATCTGTTTTAAATTGTCTTGGAGTATTAGATAGATATTCCTTTCCAAATAGATCCTCAACAGTAGTTCTAGCTCCATTGATACCTTCAGTACTCAATAAAGTACTATCAGTTCTCATGTAAGTAATAAGTCCATTCTCATATAACTTTTGAGCCACTCTCATGGTCTCTTTAGAGCTGAAGTGCAATTTCTTGATTGCTTCCTGCTGCAAAGTAGATGTGATGAAAGGTGCACTTGGACGACTTGTTACAGGACGTGAGATGATATCATCAACTTTAAATGGGTTGTTCTTCAATGAATCTAACAATTCAGTTATGCCATTATCATCTAAAAGAAGTTGATTGGCTTTTTTCTTATATATACCTGTTACAGAATCAAAGTCTTTGCTTCCTGCAATGCTCTTACCTTGATATCTAATAAGTTTTGCATCAAAATTTGTTTTTTCTACACCAGTATTTAAAGAAGCTTTAGCATCAAAATAATTACTTTTATTGAATTCAATTCGTTGCTTCTCTCTTTCAACTGTCAACATGAGACCAGGAGATTGAACACGTCCAGCCGATAATTTTCTTGAAGACAATTTCTCACCTACAAGAGTTGATACATCATAACCGAACAATCGATCTACAATACGTCGAGCCTCTTGGGCATCAACCATTGCATAATCCAAATCTTTTCCACTTTCAAGTCCCTTCAAAATTGCTTTTTTGGTAATTTCGTGGAACACCATTCTCTTGTATTCTACTTTTGGCTTCAAAACTTGAAGTAGATGCCAGGATATACTTTCACCTTCTCTATCTTCATCAGTTGCCAATAATAAATAATCTGTTTTTTTAAGTTCGTCTTTTAGCTTTTTAACAAGAGCTTTCTTTTCAGATGGAATAATATAATGAGGTTTGAATTTATGTTCCACGTCCACTGCTGTCTTAGCTTTGTCTAAGTCTCTGATGTGACCATTACTCGCAATAACAGTACAATTTGGTGGTAAAAACTTCTTTATAGTTTTTGCCTTGGTAGGTGACTCAACTATAATAAGTACATTTTTATCCCCTAAGTTTTCCATGAAAATCCTCCAAAAAATGAACAGCAAAAGCTGCTTATTTACTATATGTTATAAAAAGCGTATAGACTTTTGTCAACGCTAAGCGCTTTCATTCAATTCTTTAGCGAACTCTTTGACTGCGCTTTATAGATGAAATAAGTACCACGCAAGTGATAAATACTCAATAGCATGCAACTACAATATATAGCATAAAATAGCATCAGTGCATTAAAAATCGTATTAAATTTGCATACAATTCTAATTTTATACTCTAAAATCAAAATAAAACTCAATAAAAAACACAATTCAACATAATTTAACTAGAACATTACAATATTGTCCTATAAAATCATTTTTTTTTCAAATTGTTGTTTTTTCCAATAATTCTGCACCTTTTTGATAATTATATTTAACCTTTATCTTACTTTATTGTTATATATATTATAAGGTGTCATCAAAAGGTAAAGAAATCAATGCATCATGCTATTGAACCCTTTTTTTATTTCTTGTAATGTTTTACTAAAATTAAATTCTAAGTTAAGGAGCTTCCTTTGAAAAGCAAATATATTATAATGGCAACAGCTATTGTTGCGCTGACTTTTTCATCCTGTGTGGTTACAGAAGATTTAAATATTGATGATAATAATGGTGGCACTTCTGCCTCACAAATTCAAGTTGAAGATTTTTTTGTAGACGTATTGGCTGATTTCTCCGATTTCTCCACAAGCGATAGCACAAAACCTATCATGGACCAATCAATGGAAGCTTTTGAAAAGCAACTCAATTCTGCATCCACAACATCCAATGTTGATCTTGTCAAAACAGGTGAAAATGCATACACAATTACATTTGACTACAGCAGTTTGAAGACTTTATTAGCTGACCTTGGAGCAAAAAGCAACCAGACAGTCCTAACTCTCAATGACAAAACATTAAATTTCTATCTTGATTTAGGAAACTATGAAGATTTAACACAGGCAATACCTTTCTTATCAGATCCAAACTTTGAACCGTTTGGTCCAACATACAACGAAGGACTATCTGAAGCAGATTATTATGATATGATTTCTTTCATGCTTGGTGAGGAAGGCCCTGGTGCTATTGCTAAATCTGTAATTACATTGCGCTTTGTAACTCCAGAACCAATTGTTTCTTATAAAGGTGGAAAGAAGATTTCATCAACTGAATTTGAATACAGCTTCCCTCTTATTGATTTCTTATTGCTAGCAGATCCTCTTTCATTCGAGTTGACCTGGTAAGCATATCAAACAAAGCAACAGACAGCACCTGAATCTTAGGTGCTGTTTTTATTAACTCAAACAAACTAGATAAAAAAAGGATATCAAATCAATGATACCCCTTTTATAATTAAAAACTTATATTATACGTTGAATCTGAAGTGCATGATGTCACCATCATTTACTACATATTCTTTTCCTTCCATTCTAAGTTTTCCCTTTTCTTTAACTTTCTGTTCTGTACCAAATTCAAAAAGGTCTTTGCAGTTGTATACTTCTGCTTTGATGAAACCTTTTTCAAAATCTGTATGAATAACACCAGCTGCTTGAGGAGCTTTGAAGCCTGCTTTAAATGTCCAAGCTCTGTCTTCATCTGAACCAGCAGTGAAGAATGTTCTCATGCCTAAAATATGATAAGCAGATCTAATCAATAGATTCAATCCAGATTCTTCCAAGCCCAAAGCTTCAAGGAATTCTTTTTTGTCTTCTTCAGTATCCATTTCAGCTATTTCAGCTTCAATTTTACCACAGATAACAACAACTTCAGCATTCTCTGCTGCAGCTATCTCTCTTACCTGTTTTACATAATCATTGTCTTCAGTTACATGATCTTCATCAACATTGCATACATAGATAACTGGTTTGAGAGTAATTAAATGCAAGTCATTGATGGCCTCTAATTCTTCTTCAGTTAATTCTACAGTTCTTGCAAGTTTGCCTTCTTCAAGTACTGCTTTTAATTTATCAAGAACAGGAAGTGCAACTTCATTAATTTTCTTCTGATCTTTATTGATTCTTCCCATTTTTGCCATCTTGTCGTAACGTTTTGTTACTGTATCAAGATCTGAAAATGCCAATTCCATATTGATTGTTGTGATATCATCCAGTGGATCGATTTTATTGTTTACATGAATGATATCGCCATTTTCAAAACAACGAACAACATGTGCTAAAACACCAACTTCTCTAATTGAAGCTAAAAATCTATTTCCTAACCCTTCACCTTTTGAAGCACCTGCTACCAAACCTGCAATATCTACAAATTCAAAAGTAGCTGGGATAACTTTCTCTGTTGGGATCAGTTCTACAATTTTATCTAGACGAGCATCTGGAACGTTTACCATACCAACATTTGGGTCGATTGTACAAAATGGATAGTTTGCTGCTTCTGCTGGTGCAGAAGTTAAAGCTGAAAATATAGTTGATTTACCAACATTCGGTAGGCCTACAATGCCACAATTTAAACTCATTAAAAATACCTCTCAAACAGAAATATACTGCAAAAGAAATATACCACAGATTGACAAGTTGTTAAACCATAGATAATCTTTAACTTGTGAAAAACGATAATAACTTCCTAGAGGGAATAGAAATTGATGAATACAGCTGCAGCGTAAAAGCACAGCGTGCATTTTTAGTAATTATTTTAGAAAAAACAGATGATGAAGAGTCATCAATCAACCGTGTTGAAGAGTTAACTTCTCTTTCTGATACCATGGGTGTTGATGTTGTTGATTCTATAATAATCAAAATAAGAAAAGAAAGCAGTTCTACTTTAATCGGTTCTGGAAAAGTAGAGGAACTGAAAGAGATTGCTGATGAAAAAGAAATAGATATGTTCATTTTCGATAATGATCTCTCTCCAAGAATCCAAAGAAATCTTGAAACAGAGCTTGATATCTGCGTTATTGATAGAACGGAGGTTATTCTTCAAATATTTGCAGATAGAGCAGCTACCAGAGAGGCTTCACTTCAAGTAGAGCTTGCTAGACTTGAATACTCTCTTCCTCGTCTTACCCGTAAATGGACCAATTTATCTCGACAGAGAGGTGGTGCAAAAGGTAACAAAGGTGGTGGTGAGAAACAGTTGGAGCTTGATCGTCGTCTTGTTCAAAGTAAAATAACTACGACAAAAAATGATTTAGAGACTGTTAAGAAGATAAGAGATAACCAAAGAAAGAACAGATTGGAGCAAAATATTCCAAGTGTTGCCATAATTGGTTACACAAACAGTGGTAAGAGTTCTCTATTGAAGAAACTTTCAAACAGTGATATTTATGTTCAGAACCAATTATTTGCGACACTTGATACAACAAGTAAGAAAATTAAGATGCCTTCCGGTAGAGAGATGATCATAACAGATACTGTTGGATTTGTTTCAAATCTTCCTCATACTTTAATTGATGCCTTCAAATCAACTCTTGAAGAAGCAAAATGGGCAGATGTTATCTTAATTATTTGTGATGCCTCACACAGTGACTTAGAAAAATGTTATAAGACAACAATAAGTACTTTAAAAGAATTGGACTGTCAGGACAAACCAACAGTCATTGCATTGAATAAGATGGATAACCCACTGGATATGTTCCAAGAAGGCAGAATGAAAAATCTTGTTCAGGGTCCATTTGTTCCAATAAGTGTTAAAGAAAATCAAAATCTTGATGTATTGTTGAGTGCTATTGAAGATAAGTATTATGAAAATACTAATGAGGTAGATTTTGAGTTTCCAATAGATAGACACGATCTTGTTGCCTACCTAATAAGAAATGGAATTATTGAGAGCATAGATTATCTTGAGGATAAGATAGTTGTAAAAAGCAAAATAGAACCAGTTTTTATGGGTAAGGTAAAAGATTTTGCCACAAACTACAAAGAAATAAATAAAGTTAGAAAATGGAAGAATAATTCTATTTAAATCTTTAAATAAAAATGAGGGTAAGGTTATCAAACTTCCCTCATTTTTTTATCTCTCAAATTCTTTTATTTTTAAAACATCTATATTTAGAGATTTATAGTTTGTTGTTTCTTATTTGCTTCTGAATATGTCTGTAATAGAAAAAGGTCAATGTTAATTGGAATATAGTTCCAGTTGGTGTACCAAGTCCAATCAAAAATATAGAAGTTGGTGTCACTAAGGATAGCAGATAGGATAGAGGGATTCTGAATAGAATGGCTCCAAGAGTTCCAGATATCAGAGTGAATTTAGTTTTACCATAACCATTGAAGTATCCAATGGTAGGAAAAAGAAATGCTGTAAAAATAATATCAAAACAATATGCCTTTAGATACTCAAAAGCTGGTGGTAATACATTTGGGTCTTTGGTGAAAAATGAAAGTAAGAATGGGCCTTCAAACAAAGCAATAAACATTGAAATGAATGCAAATACCAAAGATATCATTATTGTTATTTTCATTCCTTCAGAAGCTCTTTTGTGCTGTTTGGCTCCAACATTCTGAGCTACAAAACTTGCAATCGATTGAGAAAAGGCTAATGGAATGAGCATCAAAAAGCTGATCAATCTTTCTGTTACCCCAACTCCAGCAGAGCTATAAACTCCCAATCTATTGACTACTGCAAGCACAAATGTAAATGATAAAGAAACCAGAAAAGCATTGATAGCAACTGGAGATCCAAGATTCAGAGTTTCCTTGGTATACTTCTTACTGTAGGAAATATCTTTAAATTTTAAAGTGAAGATCTGTTCATGTCTCATTATTATAAACAGAGAGAATAAAACGGCAATTGCTTGTGCTATTACAGTAGCAACAGCTGCACCATATGCTCCCATATCGTATATATGGACCAATATGTAATCGAGTATGATATTTATAACAGTTGCTATTATTACAGCTATCAGAGGTGTTGTGGAATCTCCCAAACCTCTAAAGATTGATCCCAGTACATTATATGATACCAAAAATATGGAACCATAAGCCAATACTCTTATATATTGCGATGTTTTGGCAAACGATTCATCTGGAGCATTTAGCATTGATGTGAAGAAATCCCCATTCAAGCCAATTAAGAAAGTTAGAGCAATTGCAATTATAAAGAATAAGAAGATACCGGCACCTATTACCTCACCTAAATCTTCAGATTTTTTTGCACCTATTTTCTGGCCAATTATTATGGTTGTTCCCATAGATATTCCTGCAATTAGATTTATAAATACAGAAATAAACTGAAAACCTATGCTTACTGCCGATACATCTGCAGATGTAGCAAAATTACCTACAATGAGTAAATCAACGGCTCCATATAGCATCTGCAAAAACAGTGCTAATAATATTGGCATTGTAAATCTAATTAACTTTTTGGCGATACTGCCCTCTACAAAATTATAATTCAAAATGAATCTCCCATAGATAGAAAAGACTAGTAAAAAAGAATAATTAAAGCAATGGAAATAAATAAAAAAACACATTCAAAAGGGCAATAAATAAGGAACGGTCTCCCGTTCCTTAGAATATGTTTGTCTAATTATTGATTAGATAAATCTATATACACAAGTTATAGCAACAGGAACTGTTAATGAAGGATCAACAGATGAACCAGTGAAATCAAGATTTACACCAGCGCCAGCTCTAAGAGCTAAATCTAAAGGTAAATCATCATCAAAGCTATAACAGATCTCACCAACAGCTACTACAGCAGCTGAAATGTCTGTTGAACTTGAAATTGTGAAGCCTAGATTTGCACCAAGTCCTGCATTAACATCAAATTTTAATTCACTAACTTCAAATGATGTTGCATTGTACATTGCATATTCTTCAAGTTGAACTTTCTTATTGAAAAGTCCAAAACCAACAACAGTTTCCAATGTAATTTTATCGTCTAAACGATAGTTAACTTGTACACCTGAGTTTGTACCTAAAGATAAACCTGCAGCCCAAGTTGGATGTGTGGTGTTATCAAAAAGTTTTTCTTTTGTTTCTTCAGTCTTGATAGAAACACTTTTCTTTGCTGAATCAACAGTGTCTGATAAACTTGCAAATGTAGGAGCTACTACAAATGCTGCGATAGCCAATAAAGCCAATAATCTTTTTCTCATAATTTCTCTCCTATGAAGTATCATAATTTTTTTGAACGTATTCAATATCCTTATTATACCAAAACCCCAACCATTTTGAAAGCAAATTGTATATATAATCTCTAATAATTTAATAAAAATAACTTATAACACCATATATTTATTTATATAATATTAAATTACATATTTAAAAATTTTAAAATAATCAAATATATGCATTTAATATTAACTTATGTAAAGTTAAAATTATCACTTTTTATGTACATCTATTATTTTATTTAACTTTATATTATATTGGATTTTACGGAGACAAATTATGAGCGACCAAGAAAAACTTCCTTTATCATTATTCGGTTTGAGTGCAGAGCAGATTACAGATGCCCTTCACCTAAATAAGAAATTCCAAGGGAAGCAGATATTTGAATGGCTAGTTAAAGGTGCATTATCTTTCGAAGAAATGACCAACCTTTCTAAAAGCCTAAGAGAAGATTTAAGTGCTAAAATGCCAAGTACAGCATCATCTAAAGTGATAGAGACACAGGTAGATGACCATGCAACAAAACTTGCAGTAGAACTTTATGATGGCAACGTCATTGAATGTGTATTATTAACTGATAAAAACGATAGAAAAACTGCTTGTCTTTCAAGCCAAGTGGGATGTGCTATGGGATGTAAATTCTGCCGAACAGCTACCATGGGAATGATCAGAAACTTATCAGCAGAAGAAATAATTGAACAATATGTACATTTAACTAAATTGGGACCTATCACACATATAGTATTTATGGGTATGGGGGAACCAATGAACAATATGGAGAAAGTTCTAAGAGCTATCCATTACTTCCATGCAGAAAATACATACAACATCAGTTTGAGACGTATAACTATAAGCACATGTGGTATTGTTCCTGGAATAAACAAACTTGCAGAGACAGGACTTCCTATCAAACTAGCTATTTCATTGGTAAGTGCAGATAATCCAACTAGATCTCATGTGATGCCTGTTAATGATGCATACGGTTTGGATAAACTTAGAAGAGCACTTCTTCATTATCAAAATAAGGGTGGAAAAAGATTCACTCTTGAATATTGTATGTTGAGTGGTGTAAATGTTGATGAGAAAGCTGCAAACAAACTTGCAAGTTTTACTCAGAATCTTGATGCTGTTGTAAACTTGATTCCTTGGAATCCTGCAGCAGAACTTCCTTGGACAACACCTACCACCCAAGAAATGAACAAATTCTGTGCATTCCTCGATGATTTCAATGTAAAATATACAAGACGTTATACAAAAGGTAGAGATATCAATGGAGCTTGTGGTCAATTGGCTACAAAAAGCATCAGTGACTATGAACTTTACAATGATGTAAATGACGATACTGAATAAGTATAACAGCTTATAATTCGAATCCAGATATTTATATGTATCTGGATTTTTTTATTCTCCAAGCCTTTAATATCAATTGAAGTTTTTACTCAAGTAAAACAATGGATTGAAAGAAAACCTCTCAATCCATTGTTATTTTTAATTTTCAATTAGTCTTTTATCAATACTGCTTTGATACGTCTGATACCAGCAGATGAAGATTGTTCTTTTTTAATTTTGAATCTTCCCATCTCACTGGTGTTCTTAACATGTGGTCCACCACAAACTTCTTTAGAGAAGTCTCCAATAGAATAAACTTTAACCTGTTCACCGTATTTGCTAGCAAAGAATGCAATTGCACCTTGTTCTTTAGCTTCTTCTATTGTCATTGTTTCACATGTTACATCAAGATTTCTGCTGATCTGTTCATTAACAATATCTTCAACCTGCTGCAGTTCTTCTTTAGTCACCTTTTGAGGATGAGTGAAGTCAAAACGCAATCTGTCAACAGTAATATTTGAACCTTTCTGACCAACATGGTCTCCCAAAACCTGTCTCAATGCAGCGTGGAGCATATGTGTTGCAGTATGAAGAGCTGTTGTCTTCTCACTGTGGTCTGCTAATCCACCTTTGAACTGTTTGTCAGCACCAGATCTACTTAATTCTTGGTGTTTTTCAAATGCTTTATTGAAGCCTTCTTCATCAACATCAAGACCATTCTCAGCAGCTAGTTCTTTTGTAAGTTCAATAGGGAAACCATATGTATCATATAATTTAAATGCCATTCTTCCAGGAATCATCTTTGCTTTTCCCTTTAGAATGTTTGGAACCATTTTTTCAAATTCTCTCTCACCTTTTTCAAGTGTCTTTGAGAATTTTTCTTCTTCAGCTACCAATTCATTGTTGATGAATTCTGTATGTTCAAGAAGTTCTGGATAAGCATTTGAGTAGAGGTCAATTACAATACTTGATAGTTTGGTTAAGAATGCTCCTTCAATTCCAAGTTTTCTACCATGGCGGATTGCACGACGAATCAAACGACGAAGGATGTATCCCTGTCCAACGTTTGAAGGTCCAATTCCTTTCTGGTCACCTAAAATAAATACACTTGTTCTTATGTGATCTGCTAAAATACGAACAGATTTGTCAGTGTCATCACTATCGCCATATTTTACAGAGCACAAGCTCTCAATACCTGCGATAATAGGAGTGAATACTTCTGTTTCATAAACATTCTTTTTGCCTTGAAGAATTGCAATTGTTCTTTCAATACCCATACCGGTATCAACACACTTGCGATCCATCTCAACATATTTTCCATTTTCAAGTTTTTGATAACCCATGAATACATCATTCCAGATTTCAAAATATTTTCCACAAGAACAGCCTGGTTTACAATCAGGACCACATTTTGGGCGACCTGTATCTATAAACATCTCACTATCTGGACCACATGGGCCTGTTTCTCCAGCTGGTCCCCACCAGTTATCACTGCGAGGCATGAAGTAAATTCTTTCTTCAGGAATACCATGTTTTTTCCAAGTTTCTGCAGCTACTGTATCACGAGGAACTTCGTCATCGCCTTCAAATACTGTTACAGATAGGATTTCTGGATCAATTCCAATTTCTTTTGTTAAGAATTCATAACTATAATCGATAGCTTCTTTTTTGAAGTAACTACCTAGTGACCAGTTACCAAGCATTTCGAAAAATGTTAGGTGGTGTGGATCACCAACAACATCAATATCACCAGTTCTAATACACTTTTGATAATCACAAAGTTTATTGCCGGCTGGATGTTCAGCACCTAGAATGTAAGGTACCAATGGATGCATACCAGCAGTGGTAAATAGAACTGTTGGATCATTTTCAGGGATCAAAGAAGCACCACTGATTTGTGAGTGGCCTTTTGATACAAAAAAGTCAATATATTTTTGACGTAACTCGTTTGCTGTTAGTTTCTTTTTCATAATTTTGATAGTACGCTCTGATATATTTTAAGTCAAGATTTTAAACTAAATTGGTAACTAAAAATGTATGTAATTTTTTAAAAAAGTGATAATTGTACATCTTTCGTACCACTTGGTTTGAGTGTTTTACTTCTATCTTTCCTTTTAGGAACATAACCAATTACCTTATTTGCTAGATTTCCAGGATACCTTACAACATGCACACCTTCTATTTTATTAAATTCTTTTGGCCATTTAAGATCTTCTCTTTTGAGCAAAGATGAGTAAAAATAAACATCACGTTTGTTTTCAAGAGCAACTTCAGTCATTTTTATTGCCCCACCATTATCACGTTCATCAATAATTAATATTGCATTTGATAGTGCAGATAACAGTCTGTTTCTAAGTAAAAAATTAAATTTGAAATTTTGAGACGGCGATGCAGGTGATACCATTGTTATTACAAGGCCTCCTTCCGTAGCTATAAAAGTCTGCAGTTTTTTATGATCTGTAGGATAATACTGATTGAGTCCTGTACCAATAACAGCAATTGTTGGTGCAAAGTGTTTCACACTTTCAGCACTAGCTTGACCACCAATTCCTAAAGATAGCCCTGTTGATACAACAATTCCTTTTTTAATCAGTGCTTCAACAGTTTTAGTAACAAGAGTCTTATCTTCATCGCTTGGAGCCTTTGTTCCGACTATACTGACTATCTTTTTATCCAATAAATCTATATCTCCCATGTAATAAAGGAACTTTGGACAGTATGGAAATTCATCTATTCTCTTGGGCCAGGTATCATCATCAGTGCAAATAATATTACTTTTTTTGGGTAACATTGAAAATTTGTCTCTCACCTTGAAATAGAATTTACAGAGATTCTCTGAATTGATATCAAGAAATTCTGCAAATTTTGAAAAGTTTGTGAGAAGTGGTGCAACTAAATCGTTTTTATTGTCATTGTATATTTTATCTACCAATGCATTGTTATAATTACTTGCAAGTAGCAGAGTTTCATAATTAATGGCTTGGTTAAGTCGTTCGTTATTCATATAAAAAAATAGTATCACGATACGTTAGGCTTATCAATAAAAATTATCAGATTATACTTGAATCATCGCCTATAAATTTATATAGGATAGAGAGTAAATTATCTTTATCAATTGGTTTTGATATGTGATAGTTCATTCCTGCTTCCTTACTTTTTTTAATATCAGCTGCAAAAGCATTAGCACTCAAAGCAATAATTGGTAAGTCCGTATTGAATTCTCTGATTCTTTTTGTTGCAGAGAGACCATCCATTATTGGCATTCTGACGTCCATTAAAATGATATCAAACAAATCTGAAGACTTAACAAGATTTACAGCATTCTGTCCATCTTGAGCTACAGTCACATGCAGTCCAAAACTCTTAAGTAAATTGGAGGCCACCAACAAATTGATTTTATTGTCATCAACAAGCAGAACTCTCTTCCCTTTTATACTGCTTACCATTTTAATTTTGCTTCCATCGTTCTGCTCACAGAAACTTTTTGTAAGTTTGGTATATAGGTCTTTTTTGATTATAGGTCGCTGAATTAAATAGTTCATATCCAATTCATTATTTTTTCTAATTTCAATGACATTGTGTCCTGTCATCATAATTATAATGGAAGTTGGTTTGATTTTTCTTATTCTCTTCGATAATTCAATTCCATCAAGATTGGGAATCAATTTTTCATCTATTATGAAAGATTTGAAATTGACTAGACCTTCCTCAAATTTATCTAAAGAAGATAGTGTGACTTTCGTTTCTGCATATTGAACATTCCAACCACTTAGAATGTCTTTAAATATTTGATTGTGCTTGTTATTATTTCCAATTATAAGAACTTTTTGTCCAATTTTAGATTGATCAACTGTTTTGAAATCATCAACTCCAATGGTCAGAGGAATTGTGATTGTAAATGAAGAACCTTTTCCATAATCAGACTCAACATGAATTGAACCATTCATGCATTCTGTAAGATGCTTGGTGATGGACAGACCCAAACCAGATCCTCCGTATTTTCTAACAACACTTGCATCTTCCTGTTCAAATTGTTCAAATAATCTATGAAGGGCATCAGGCTTTATGCCACATCCTGTATCCTCCACAGTTATATGCAGAAGCAGTTTGTAATCTCTGATTTTCTCTTCTTTTACAGACAGAACCAACTTGCCTTTATCTGTAAATTTAAGGGCATTTGAAAGGAGATTCAAAATCATCTGCCTTATGCGATAGCTATCACCTATCAACATTTCATGTGGCAAATCATCGGCCACAACTTCAAAATCTAAATCTTTTTTCACAGCAAGATTATAATATATATCAGTCACACCATGAACCAATGTTTTGATATTGAATCTATCCTGAGCAATTTTAATTTTCCCTTTTTCAATAGCTGACATATCAAGTACATCATTTATAAGAGATAGAAGCATCTGACTGGATTCTGCTATTTTATTTGAATAATCTTTGACCTGTGTTTCGTTTCCTATGCTCTGTGCAAGAAGGTCATTTAATCCCATTATGGCATTTAGTGGAGTTCGAAGCTCATGGGATATTGTTGAAAGAAATTCTGTTTTTGCTTCACTTTTTGCATCGGCAGATATTTTTTCATATTTAAGTTTTTTTGCTTCTTCATCTTTTTTCTTTCTGTCATAAATTCTAATACACATCAATACTGCAACTGAAACAATCAACAAAGATAAAGCTATTATGATTCTGCTTTGAACCTTTGCTGCAGCATCTATGTCATTGAATAAATCTGATTCAGGTATTCCACATCCAATCATCCAATTATAATCTTGATAAAGTTCAACATAGGAATATTTGAATTCAATTTTTTTATCATCATATGTAGGAAAATAATAACTATAAGAGATACTTCCATTTTCTTTGACACCTTCAAGTGCCATTTCAAGAGGACGATTTCCATATTTATCTTCGAAACTAGTTGATCTATAGGTGTTTTCTATTTGCTTTAGATTTTGATGAACAAAAACCTTAGCAAAATTATCCCCACCATTATAATCAACAACTTCGTCTATCCATATGTATCTATTGTCTACGATATCGCCATTATTGAGTTGATTGTATATAATTGTCTTTACAGTTCCATCATCATTATGTTTTCTGAGCTCATCAATTTCATTGATCAAAAACTTTATGGTGAACTCATTCCTTTTTTCATTTTCATTCAGTATCTGAACTTTCATGTTTTCGACACTGATTTCACTGAATTCTTTTGCAATGATGCTCACCAATATGCTAAAAATAATTATTATGAAGTAGATTAAATTCTTTTTTAGATAGTTCATATGGCCAACTTTTAATATTTTTTTCTAATGCCGCAATAAATTTACATTTTCGTAATCAACAATATTATTAGGTATTCTACTATAAAACAAAGCTCATTACCACAAGTTTCTTTAATACAAAAAAATACTATAAATTTATATTGAGAGAATTAGAAAGGGTTTTATCATTCTGATGAAATAATTTAATCAAGATATTCTTCTAATAGCTTTCCTAGTTTTTCTTTATCTATTGGTTTTGAAATATGATTGTTCATACCTGCTGCCAAGCTTTTATTTATGTCCTCTTCAAAAGCATTTGCACTCAATGCAATTATTGGAACTTTTTTATTGAATTCTCTTATCTTGCTTGTTGCAGTTAGCCCATCCATTTTTGGCATACGAATATCCATCAATATAAGATCGATGTTATCTTTTTCTTCATTATTTTTCATGAAGTCTAATGCTTCAATGCCATTTCCAGCTTGATAAACTATAATTCCAACCTTCTCCAGCAGTTTTGTTATGATCATCTGATTTATTTTCACATCTTCTACGCATAAAATCTTTTTATCTCTGAAGTTTTTATCAGTAAGTTTCTTTTCTTTTCTTGTATCTTCAGGGACGCTATTGATTATATGATTGTAAAGTTCAGATTTAAATATTGGTTTTTGAATAAAGGAAGAAATACATTTATTCTCTTTTGCTTTGATCTCTTCAATATCATAACCCGATACAATGATGATTACAGCCTTTTTGTTTATCTTTTTTATTTCTCTGGCAAGATCAATTCCATTTATCTTTGGCATCAAGAAATCAAGAACATAAATTGAGTACTCTTCTGGTCTTTCTTTTATATAACTAAGAGCTTCTGATGAATCTGTAAAATTCTTATTTTTAATATTCCATGAGTCAAATATCTTTGATAGATAAACACATGTTTGTTCATCATCATCTACTATTATAGCTTTAGAGGCTAAAAACGAGACCTCTATATTTTCCTGTCGTGCTGATATTTTAAGAGGTAAGCTAACAGTAAATTTTGTTCCTTTGTTAACTTCTGATTCCACATCAATTGTACCAGCCATCATTTCAACAAGGTGTTTTGTTATTGAAAGTCCCAATCCACTTCCACCATATTTTCTAACGGTGCTTGCATCAGCTTGTTCAAATTGATCATATAATCTACTTAAGGTATCACTGTTCATTCCACAGCCAGTATCCTCAACATCAAATACCAATTTTATGTGTGTGGAGTCAATTTCTTCCTCTTTAACACTTATTTCCAGTCGTCCACGTTCAGTAAACTTATAAGCGTTAGATAAAAGATTCAATATAATCTGACGAATTCTGTACTCATCACCTTCAAGCTCTTCGAACTTAATCTTAGATAAATTGACTTTGAATTCAATACCCTTTCTCTTCGTAAGATTATAATACATATCAGATACAGAATATATCAATTTTTTAACATTGAAATCATCATTTGTTATTTTAAGCTTTCCGTTTTCAATTGCTGACATATCAAGAACATCATTTATAAGAGTTAGCAACATCATGCTGGATTGTTCAATTTTATAGGAATAATCAAGAACAGTATCTTCATCATCAGCACTCTCTCGAAGCAAATCATTCAAACCAATTATTGTACTAAGGGGGGTTCGAAGTTCATGAGATATTGTAGCTAAAAATTCTGATTTTGCTCTGTTTTTGGCTATAGAAGAAGCCTCATTGACTTGCATTTTATTTTTATCAGAAGTTTTTTTCTTCTGTACATATATAAATAGACATGCAAATATAACCAGAAGTGTTATTATTGAATAAAAAGTAACCAGTACACTTCTTGATCTGCTATATATATAATTCATAGTTCTAAATAGATCTGATTCAGGGATTCCACATGCAATTATCCAATGATACGGAGCATAGTATTTTGCGTAAGTATGTTTCAACTCTACAGTATCATCAAGATAATTTTTAAAGTAATAGGAAAATGATAACTCTCCGTATTCCTTTATATTCTCAAGTTCAGTCAGATAAGGAGTGTTTCCAGCAGTATCAGTCAAAATGGTAGATAGATATTCGCCTTCTGTCTCTGGGAAGTTAGGATGAACAAAACGTTTGGCATAGTTTTCTCCTCCTTCATAATTAACAATTTCATTGATCCAGATGTACTCATTTCTATAGATTGTGCTGTATGTAATCTCATCATAAATGATCTTTTTTACAGTTTCATCATCATTGTACTTTTTAAGGGTGTTTATGTTATCTATTACAGAATTAACATTTGTCTCCAACTGCTCCTGTGCAGATTTCTCTAAATCATCCTCTAAATAATCCATAGTTTTTAAGAAAAAAAAGTGCACAAAAAAACATAAAACGACAGCACAAGCAATTACAAGTAAATATATTCCAAACTTTTTTATAAACTCCATTTTTTTTCCATATCTATATTATTATCTCGAAGAGTTAGCAAATTCTAATATAAATTTTATCCTATCTATAAATTAATTATATCTCAGAATCTTAAACCAAACTAGGATAAGAGGTATAACATTGGTTTATTAATAATAAAAAGCATTAATTATATTTAACATATATTAACTGATTTTTAATAAAAGCCCAAAAAACTGAGCTCAAAGTGGCGTAATTACATGAATTTCAATGGAAAATCAAAATTTTAGAGGATTTTTGAATTTTAATTCAAAATACGGTTGCAATTATTCTTATAAAATTGTATAAACAACAACGTTGACGCCGCTTTAGCTCAGTTGGTAGAGCAAAGGACTGAAAATCCTTGTGTCCCTGGTTCAATTCCTGGAGGCGGCACAATAACCAGAAGTATTTGACTTCTGGTTTTTTTTTACATAAATTTATGACTGCATCAATCCAAGGCTCATGAGGCAGATGCAATTATTTGAAGAATGAGGTAAAAGATCCATCTTCATTTTTTAAATACATTCTCCAAATAGGATCCTGATTTTCGATAAAATTTCCTTGAATAATTCCTCCTCTTCCTGTTGTTTTTTCTTTTATTTGAATGGATATTATTTTTTCATTCCGCTTAATCCCATCTATCAAAACTGCATCTTCACTTAGGATATAAAAGAAATCAAGATCGAAATTTTCTTTTATTTCATTTTTGAACATTTCTATTTCTAGACTATCTTCCGTTGAATATATTTTATCGCTTTCTGGGGAGATATTGTTTCCATAGAAAGATATATCAATCTGCTTATCATCTTTATTTATTAAATTAATTTTAAATCCATCATCACTGAAATCAGTCTTAATTGTCTTACCATCACCTTTATATTCTTTTAACCAATCTGGACAGCTGAAAGTATTGGCAGCCAACATTGGCTCTCCATTTCTTTTAAGAGTGTATATAACTCTTTTTTTCACACCTTCGCTATCAATGGTATTTATTGCAGCTAATAACGTGTCTGTTTTTTCATCATAAGTAAATATTCCGCCATACAGAATTCCTGATTCTTCCATTTTTAATTCAAAAGCAAATTGGTTATCAGATAGTGATCCATATATTATTTTGAAATTACTGCCTATGGTGGTTCTCTCGGTTTTAAAATTAATGAGGATTGGGTTGTCTAATGTTCCTGACCACTCTTTCTGAATGAGTTCACAATCTTTTCCAATTATGAAAAGTCTGTTGGACAGAATATCATTTGAAATGAATATATGAAGCAGCCCCTTTTCAAAATTCATGGCCAGATGATTTCCATTGATTGTGTCTTTCCATCCTCCATACAGATAGATAGGAATCGTAGAGTCCAGTCTTATATATTGTTTGACATCTCCAGATGAGAACATTTCTTCATTATCTAAAGCATCATTGAATATGTTTCTTACAGGGATTTTTGGTACTGACTGTATATCAAAAGAAGAAGCTTTGTTCTCCACTGTACCTACTGGAGATTCATCAATCTGTGATATGTTTGATGTAGCACATGATGTCAAAGCAAGTACCATTAAAAAAGTTCCAATTATTTTGCAAATTTCTTTCATTTTTTTATCCTATCTCGATTAAGAATAAAACCGATATTACATGTTGTCAATTCATGTAATATGCTACGAAATTTAAAAATTTTAATTTTTAAATAGATCAAAAACATGCAAATAAAAACCTTTATAGGCCGAATTTTCCCTTAAATGTAGGATGTCCAATATTTTTGAAAAAATTTTCAGGTAAGTATTTACAATCATTATGATATTTGCTAATATCACCAAGTAATCAAAAAGTGCTTTCTTTTTTTAGATAGTTACTGATAACATTATTGCCGCTTTAGCTCAGTTGGTAGAGCAAAGGACTGAAAATCCTTGTGTCCCTGGTTCAATTCCTGGAGGCGGCACAAATTCCAGAAGTTTACTTCTGGTTTTTTTATATCCAAAGCTTAGGGTTTTTGTCCTTTGCTCTTAAGATTTCCATCCTCTTTACCCCTCTCAAAAAAACAGGTATCAATCAAAAACAAATAAAATAGTTACAAATTACTCAAACTTATATAAATATGTAAATAATTTTTAAACTTAAATACTCATTGATATTCCGCAAATCAGTCGCTGAAAAAAATAAATTTACGATAATTC
>Ga0172377_10000967_pt1 | contig 28469 bp, 13 predicted proteins | sample Pumphouse3metaG_FD_119749 | JGI IMG/M metagenome (GOLD analysis project Ga0172377, IMG submission 119749) | Leachate microbial communities from a municipal landfill in Southern Ontario, Canada - Pumphouse #3 metaG | ecosystem: Engineered > Solid waste > Landfill > Unclassified | place: Canada... | reverse complement strand
TTTGGACGAACGCGTCCTGAGAACTACTAAGATCAAAACCTAATGCCTCTGCTGAGAATCGCTTGCCATAAACGTCTTTTAGCTTATCACGTGTTTCTAGAATGTTCTTTATGCGGTGAATTAGAATGTCAACGCTGAAAGGTTTAACGATATAATCATCTGCACCAGTCTCATAGCCTTCGATGATGTGTTCTACCATCGACTTGGCTGTAATGAGGACTACAGGGATATGGCCAGTTTGCATGTCTTCCTTGATGTTTTTACATAATTCCATACCATTCATCTCTGGCATCATAATGTCACTAATAATGATGTCTGGTATTTCGCTGAAAGCCCTATCCAATCCTACTTTTCCGTCTTCTGCTTCAATGACATCGAAATAAGGGGTAAGACTCTCTTTGACATACTGCCTTAGATCCGTATTATCCTCGACAAGAAGCACCGTGTATCGCTTTTCAAGTTCTATAGTGAGACTCTTTGTTGTAGGAATGATGTCTTGTAAAACATCTTCTGACTCTTCGTAAATATCCTTTGAATCATAGCATTCTTTTCCAATTGGGAAGACAATACTAAATGTTGCACCTCCTGCTTCGTTGTTCCTAGCCCAGATAATGCCATGATGCAGTTGAACAATCGTTTGTGTTAAACTCAACCCGATTCCTGATCCAATTCCTTTTGAGGCAGAATTATTGGAAGCCTGATAGAAAGGTTCAAAGATCTTTTTGATTTCCTTCTCCGGAATACCTTTACCATTATCTGTGATACGCATCATGTAAAGGCTATTGGAAACCGGTAGATGAGATTGTAATTCCACAGGAATGTCAGCTTCATGAATATCCGTCACTGAATCGAATAGGATAGCAATCTTACCCTGATAGGGTGTGTTTTTTAGAGCATTGGACAATAGATTGAATAAGATCTTCTCAAACAATGATTTGTCAAACCATGCCATCAAATGAATATTCTCTTGGTTGTAAGTTAACTCTATCTCCTTATCGTTAGCAATGTTCTTGAATGCTCCATATATTTCATTGACAAACGAGAAAAGATCATAATGCCCTATTTTCACTTGCATTTTTCCCGATCCGCTCTTCTGTAAATCCATCAATTGATTGACCAAAAGTAATAGACGCTGAGAGTTGTTATGTATCAGTTCTAGCTTATTCTTTACATCTAGATCGAATATATGTCGATTCATCAGATTTTCTAAAGGCGAAAGTATAAGTTGAAGTGGCGTGCGCAACTCATGGGAGAAGCTTGTATACATGTTCATCTTGGCTTCATGAAAATCCTTTTGTTGTTGTTGCTCTTTCTGCTCATACATCAACTCTTGCTCTAGTCGGCGTTTTTTATTGACAAAGTAGAGAATGAGAAAAGAAATCCCAACGATCACACAAATATAAAACAGATAGGCATACCATGTCGCCCAAATGGGTGGTCGAACTATGATCGTCATCCTTCTAATATCCTTGTTCCAAATGCCATCATTGTTAGACGCTTTCAGTTCGAAAGTATATTTGCCTGGATTAAGATTGGTATAATATGCCTCATGACGGTTCCCTACATAGTTCCAATCCTTGTCATGACCCACCAATCGATACGCATATTGATTTTGTTGGGGATATGAATAGTTTAGCGCACAATAACTGATAGTGATGTTATTTTGATTGTGTGCCAATTTCAAAGTCTCAACATCATCTAGTACCCTATCAATAATCTTGCCATCGATAGAGGATACCCACTTGTTATCAATGGCCAAGCTATTCAACACAAGTGGAGGGCTATATGAATTCAATTGCAGCTTATTAGGATTAAAGGTGACGAAGCCATTGCTGGCACTGAAGCAGATGTCGCCATTATTCAACATTACTCCACTATTAGGTGAGAACTCTTGTACCCCAACTACGTCAACTTGGTAGTTGTGAATCTTTCCTTTTTCAGGCTGATAGCTCGTAATGCAGTTGCCATTACTCATCCAGAGACGATTTTGCTTGTCTACAACAATGCTATAGATCTCGTTGCTAGCAATGCCATTGTGTTCTGTAACAATCTTAGTGATGCCTGATTTATCATTATAGAGACATAATCCACCGCCAAAAGTACCAACCCATATTTGCCCTTTGAGGTCTCTTGTAATGGTAGTTACATAGTCAGAAGGCAGGTGCGAGTGTCCTTTCCCCTGTTTGTTGAAAGATTTGATCACATTCTTTTTAGTGTCAAATCTTATCAATCCATTGTTGCGCGAACCAAGTAAGAATACGCCATCACTAATGGCCAGCATGGAACGCATGCTGGGGAAAGAGTATAGGCCTTTCTGCCCGAGAATTTTAAATTTCGAGATAGGGTCTTGTCCTTTCCTCACATATATAAGCCCCTTGTTACCTTTTGATGTTGCTAGCCAAATTCCTCCATCTTTTGAGCTATGAATAGCATAGATAGAATTGGTCATATGAAGTGATGAGTACTCAGTAAATTCTTTCGTAGAAGGATTGAAGACATAGACTTCACCCTCGGATGTTCCGCACATCAGTTGGCTATTCCCAATGGAAGTAATCGATTTAATGATGTTACGTCCACTAACATGGGTAGAGCTATTGTATCGATAGCACTGATAGGTATTAGTCTTATTATTCCATTCAAGCAATCCCGAGCCTTCGGTGGAAACATACAATTTGTTTCCTTTATTAGTGACCATTGCCCCATAGATTCCCAGCTCATTGCTAATATAATCTTTAGGATCATGCAGCGTGAACCGGTTATTATAAACACTATAATAGTTCACTCCACCAGAGTATGTACCAATCCATAGTCCATTATTGCGGTCCGAACATAAAGAATAGATGGAAAAGTGACTTAATTGGCCTTTCCCCTTTCCTTCATGCGAAACCATTGATATCGCTCCGTTCGACATATCCATGGCAAACAGACCATCAAAAGTACCCAAATGTAGCGTCCGGCCAACCTGAACGATGGCTCTGATGTTGTTAGTCGTCAATGAAGAGTTTCGGGTCGTATAGGTTATAATTTGTCCTGTTTTGAGGTTGAATTTACAGAGTCCTCCACTCTTAGTGGCAATCCAAATGTTTTTCCATGAGTCTTCATAGATCTGGGCAATCTCATTGCTAGCGATTCTGTTTTTGGATCCTTGTGAAGTATAGTGAATTACTAATCTGCGTTTTTTGTCAAAGCGATATTCTCCATTCTGATCCGTACCCACCCAAAGTACACCTTTTGTTGATTCCATGAGTGAAGATACAGCAATCCCATTTAGACGCTTAAGCTGATGAATGGTGGTGGTTTTCTGCTTAGTTTTTTCAGAAAAATAAAAGAGGCCATTGGGAGTTCCCACCCATAGTGTTCCATTTACGTCAGCGAACAGTGCCCTCGCCCCACCATTAAGCAGTGGGTGCTTGTTCGCATAGTATGGAGTAATACGATTGGTAGTAAGGTCAATACAGGTAAGCCCTTGAAGACTTCCTATCCACAAATTATGACTTCTACTTTCGGCAATTGTTGTCACATGATTGTCTACCAAGCTATTTTGCTCTTGATCATCCTGATGCTTGTAAACTTTCATTTCATTACCATCGAACCTGTTCAAACCATTTCGGGTACCAAACCATATGTACCCTTTATAATCTTCGTGAATCTTCAGGACAGAAAGTTGTGAGAGTTTTTCCTCTAATCCGATATTTGCAAAATAATATGTATTATTTGCCGAAGCTGGCAAACCTCTCATCAACATCAGTGTGAGAAAAAGAATTTCTAATAATGTACACAAACGGGACTTCATTGTCAAATGATTAATATGCTGTAAAGTTATTGTTTTTTTTTTAATTATAAACTTTTTTTAGTCACTAACTAATATATAAACAAAACGGCACACCTATCTTTTATAATAGGTGTGTCGCTAATGATTAATGAATGTATATAACTATGTTAATCGTGTGGTTGTGGGTTTGGATTAGTATCTGCCTCATAGACTTTAAAGTCGCCCAATTTCAACGTTTCATCTTTAATACCGTTTGTGGGTCGGTCGTTCTTATCGGTCATAGAACTGCCATAGCTCCGATATATTCCAAACTTATTGCGTATATTGGTTGCCCCTTTTCGCCATAAGTCAATATCATTGAAAGATTTGTCAACGATCACCTTTCCGTCGCTGATACGGGTCAGTTTGATTTTAAAAAAGCCATGGTGAGTGTAATGCATTTCAGTTTCGACCTGAATCCATTGATCTTCGAAGTCACTCAATGGAAGATTGTCAATAATGGTTCCTTTCGTTGAAGCACTTACATCACCAGTATGGATTACTTGAACTCTACAGTTACTGCCATCAGAATTTGATCTTGGAGTTATTGTGATTAGAGGAGCTCCATTGTTGCCCTCTTGCGCTTTCAATTGATGAATATGACAGAAGCTAGAAGATGGCTGAAATCCTTTGGGTATGCGGAACTTCCATGACACACGTTGCCATTCGTCCCAATTTCCATTCATCTTATACCATTGAGAGGAAGTCTGGCTCTTCATCTCATTGCGCTGTCTATCCACTATTTTGCCGCGATCTCCATCCAATACCACGCTATTAGCGTGAATAGAGAATTTATAGACATATTGCTTTAGATCATTATCATATTCTACTACACAATGTATACCATCCTTGTCGTCTAGCTCCGATGAATTTGGATTTTCTGTATAGTCCCATCCTAATGTGTGCATATATTGGTTAATGGCATTATGATCCTTCCCCACCAAGTCTTGTGTAGCTTGCATCGTACTCTGAAGTACGAAGTTTTTGGTGGATATTGTATCAGATTCCACTTCCTCGGGCTTATTGTTATTTTCGACTGTTTCGTTACTCGATGTATCAGTCGTGACATCTTTGGAACAGGATATGATCGTTGCATAGATACTCGTATGGACAACAATCATGCTTAAAAAAAGAATTGCTTTTTTCATATTTGGTGTAAGGTCATATTAAAATGTTCGTTTCAATTGATATTCGTAATGGAGAGGTATTCCTCTAGTATTCATTCCTTCAAAGATGATAGTATAGTTGCTCTTTCTGTCACCAGTATAGAAGGTTATACTTCCATTACCATTAGGATCAATGGGTACGTTGGGTTGCCAATGGATGGTAGTACGTAAATCTGGATTGAAAGAGTCCTGCACCGCCGTCTTGTATTTGGGTGAATAAAACTCCTTGTATTTAGTTGTTCCAAGTAATACCGTTGCATCACCCCTAGAGTCATTTGATGGAATTTTCAAATCACCCGACCTGGATGCCAACACAATGCATCCTCCTGATGTACGGAGGTCGCCGTCCTTGAAGTTGTGAATCTGAGCATCATATTCCAAGCTTTGCAGCTCTTCCTCATCTGCTCCGTTCTCGAAAGCCTCAAGATAGGCTTGTTCTATGGCTTGATGGTTCTGAATATATCCCAGTCCTGCATCCACTTCGGGATCGATTTTGTGGACGCTGATGATGTCGTTGGCAGAGATATCCTTCAGTATATTGAAAGATATTGAATGATCGTCTAGCATAAACCTTACAGGGAGGCCATAGTTTATCTTTCCCGTTGGCTTCAAAATTTCACGGTTATTAATGTCAGTGGACATTCTCATTTCTGGTCTCAGAGACTGCTTGGGATTGAGATAGGGGCGGTTGTTGATGATTTGAAAGCCTGGAATCTTTTGTACCAAATCAAATGCTGTGCTCGCATTTTGTTGGCGTATCATCTCCTCATCATTGAGCTTATAAGATGAGAACCTATCCTTTATCTTCATTTCTGCTGTTACCGCAACTTCGGGTAGGTTCAGAATCCAAAGGCTATCAGTCTTTATAGTTGCAGGTAAGTCTACAGTTGTTAGTACGTTAGAAGGTTGAGGTAATGATACATAAATGTTTTTGTTCTCTGCTACAGGAAACCAGTCCCTATCGAGAGTCAGGACGGATCGGAGCAATTTCCCTTTTTCCAGGACAGAAGCCTCCACTTTACCTGTTTCACCATATTGCAAGTTGCTAAGTATAAATCTGCCATTGCTATCAGTGATAAGTGGGGGATAATTCTTCTTGTTCACTTGTACGATAACAGCCTTGTTAGTAACTGGGGTGCTGCCGTTCAGTACATTTCCTGAGACAGTTTGGCTGAGCTCCAGGTCAAACTTAGGATTTGTCATTCTGGATTTAAGAATATCATCAACTCTAAATCTTGTCCAACCCTGCGTTAGCATCAGATTATCCAGACAGGCCAGAGTACGTCGATCATCATTCTGAAAATAATATCCAGGATCTTCTATATACCCTTTCAAGTCGCTATTGAGCAATAGTTGGGATATGATATTATTGCTTGTAGAGTCCGTATGAACAAATTGATTGTCTGTGACACTTATTGAGTAAGTACCTTGAGGACTTATTCCTAGGCTATCTGCTATGTGGATGTTTATCTTTACAGGTACTCGAGATTCGTAATTGGGTTTGTCTTGTACAATTTTGCAATTGGATTTCATGTTGTGGATAAACAACAATCTTTCACTGTAAGGAATCATGGAGTCATCAATAAGTGTGAGACTTACGATGCCGTCAGGAATATTGGTTATGTCAATCATTCCTGTCGGTTGTATCAATTTATTGACAAAAAGTACAAATCCTCGCAGATGGCCCACTATATAGAAAGTATGTTGCAAGCCGTTCTGTGGCTGTAGAACTTGATAGTATGCTTTGCCCTTACGTGTAGAAATGGTCAAAGTATAGTCGTCATAGGAGGGGAGGGGCAATGCGAATTTCTTGGTAATTGATTTCCCTTGGTATGTAGTGTGAACAACTGCAGTGTATTTTTTGTTCGGAATGACATTAAGCATGAAGTTGCCAATGCCAACATGTAAACTTAGAAAATTGGCAACCGTATCACCTTCGCTATCAATTATTTCCCCAAGAACATCGATACTCTGTCCATTAGAAGCTTGTGCCTTGAAAGCAACTTTCTGCATGTTACCGACAATTAGCTCTCCTCCCTCGGGGAAGAAGTCTACATGAAAGTCGAAGGCTTCAGGTACATAAAACGTTCGCTTATATGTAATTTGATTCTTCTTGTCGTCCAAAATGATGTAGATGTATTGCTCTACATCTTCTTTGGGAGGAATGTCTACAAAGATTTCACCATCATCGTTAGTCATCTGCTGGTGAAAGAAGTTGCCATTTGGCTTTGTCCGAACCATATAGTTGACATATTGCTTGGCATAGTATCCTCCGTTTAATTTACTCAATTGGATGATTGCTGTTCGCTTGCTTTCGTCCTCCTTATATCTTATTTTTGTTGTCAAAAAAGAGTGTTGAGAAGACGAGACAGTCAGGTTCTTATAGAAGAAATAGTTAGGGGATTCGTTAAGCATCCATCGTGTGTATGCCCTTAAATAGTAATTTCCTTCATCCATGTTTGCTGGTAGAGCAATGAATCCTGGCATTGATTTATCGTTAAGCCGTTCGAACTTCTTTCTTTGCAAGACAGTGTTTTTGCGGTCAAGTAGCTCCACATACACGTATTTGCTACCCGTTTCTGGTGAATGAGTGATAGAGTTCACCAAATAAGTTTCCATCCATATAGTATCACCCGACAAATAATTGGACTTATCTGTGTGAACATATACCTTCTCTGATGGTAGATTAGTTATCTGTTTGAAGGCAGCAGCAACCTTGCTAAATACAATAGAATCTGTGGAATCAGCATTAACAGCTAAGGAAGCACACCAAAGTATGCTTCCTAAAAAAAACAACCTAAACCTTTCCACTCGACCTGTGTCAGCGCAATTAGCGTTTAATCGTCGTAATAATGATAACACCATTAGCTCCTTTGACGCCATATCCTCCACCGTCTTTATTTACTTCTATTTTATCTATATCATTGACAGACAGCTGTCGATTAACTTCTTCGCTTGTTTCATAAACAGTTCCATCGACGACAAAAAGCGGTTCAGTATTTGACTCGAACGAACTCCCGCCACGAATTGTAATCTGCGAGCCATTACTACCTTCAGTGACCGTTACACCAGGAATTGAAGAGCGAAGGATGTCATAAATGGAATTAGCCGACATTCTAGCAATTTGTTCTCTAACAAGAATGTTGGAAGACATGGGACGAAATGCATTTTTATATTCGATAACTTCTTCGTTGTCACCTTCTTTCAACGTAAACTTGGATTTATCAAAAAGAATAGTAACATCCTTATGTGTGCCAATAGGAAATACGGCCTCGTACTTTTTATTCACTGCAATAACAAGCGTGTCCGTGCTCTTTACGTCATCTAGAACAAACGCCCCCTGCTTGTCAGTCTTTATTGACTCGGTCGTGCTTTTTTTCCAGACTTTAACACCTTTTACAGGTTTTTGTTTCCTATCAATGACAGTACCTCTGATTTGTGCAAACAACGGAGATGCTGAAAGCATTGAAACAAATACTAAAATGAGAGTCTTTTTCATCATAAGAAATTAAAATGAGTTATGAAGAGGCTACTTCAAAAGGTTGTTATTTGATAGATCCTATTCAGCATTTTCTATAGTGAATTCTATATCACCACTTCATGCTCGAAGTTCTCGCAACCTTTTGATGTAGCCTCTGAATATTATTTCAGCAGATCATCTACGTTAGAGGCATAGCAGTCGTCTAAGTAGAACTGGGGAAGATTACGTGCTCCAATGCCATTGAGTTGATAGATTTCCCAGTTGCTGACATACATTTTCCCAACACAGTTGTTGGCGGTTCTGAGGTCACGCACGATGTTTGATCGTAACACCTCTGAGCCATCTACAAATGACATGAGTACCTCATCAGAAGCCATTCCCATACTAACAGTGTGGTAACTCATGTTTTGGAAAATGTTCATTGTGTTCAATTTGTGATACTCATTAACCTCAGTCTTGATTCCGGTAGGACTGATATGTTGGGCAATCAAGCATACGTTCCAATCAGTCGTTCCTTCTACTGTAGTTGTTCCGTCAGTAAGTACAGGATAGCCATCAGTAGGTACATGAGGATACCATTGCATGCGGATCTGCCCGATATAGTTGTTCTCGTTGGTTAAGTCAGATCGCATATTCCATCGGTATTCCAATACGGCATTAGCTGACTTTTTCCCGACTGTGATTAATTGGGTTGTTGGCATGTATTTGTCAAATCCGACTTTAGCTCGAACAGAAAAAGGAATACAGAGAGCATCGTCACCGAATGAATGGCGAATATATCGCGTTGGCTCGGTAGATGAGTTGACCGTTGTTTGCAGATATTGGTTACCATTTGATTCCGTTACAAACTTGCTCTTTGCATTTTGCAATGAAAATGAGGTCTGGCTTTCCCCGCTAAACTTTTCAAAGAAGTAGCTGGATACATACATTTTGTGAGAACGTATCACAGACTGGTCCCCAACAGTTGCCGTACATGTAATAGTGTAGGTACCTGGAACAGACGGAGCTTTCCAAGTCATTTCGTTCAATCCTTGTGGCTGGGTTAGCATACCACTGTCGCACGTCCAGGTATAATTGGTATTCCATAGATCGCTTGAGTTTACACACATCCATACCTTTACCTTTTGGTTGCAATAGAACTCATCGCCCATTGCATTCAGAGTGTCTACAGTCAAGGATTCGCTTTCATCGCTACAGGAAAAGAAGCCTAAGCTAATAATTAGCGATATTAATAGATGAAAGTATTTCATAATAAATTCTCTTTAATCATTAGTTGTTCAGGTGAATTTGGTCTTTCGTTGGCCGATCCAACCAGCTGTCCAGTACATGCATGTAAGATTTGCTGACTGTAGAGTACATATTAGCTGTACGTGGTTTAATCCCAGTCTTGTAATGCCCGTCAAAGTTATTAAACACAATGTTTGGGTTGCGGTCTTTCAGCAAATACATGTTTACATAAGCAGTGTCAGCTGTGGCACATGTAGCAAACCAAGTAGGCTCTGCAGGTAGATTAGTGAAAGTATATTCTCCTTTCACTATATGATACAGCAGAAACTCGCGGACTTGCTCTTTTGGATATGCAGTCATTGAGATAGGAGCATAAGTCACAGTGTCGCCAGATGTTTCATCTATATAAGTGATCTGATGCTGCTGGAAATAACTTCTATCCGATGAATTATCAGAATTGAAAGCGGTATTCGTCGGAAGAATGTAGGTCATGTTCATTTGTTTGAACTCCTGTTCCATGTCTGCATAGTCAATGGCTTCCTTCAGTAATGAGAAGATGTCGGATCGTGATGCAATCCAATCATAGGTTGACATCTCCACCTTGTTATTGGCAATACCTGCGCTGTAATCAAAGTCGTAAGAGTCTTGATACTGTAATCCAAACACTTCACAACTAGCCATGATCACGGGTGTAGTCAGCAGTATGAATAGTTTCGCAATAATATTTCGTTTCATAATTATTATCGTTTTAGAATGATAAGTTATCGTTCTGGATAGGGGGCGTTCTGATCTCCCTTAAGAGCCTTGTTAGATTCGAATTCGCGATAGTAGATAGGCCAATATTTTGTTCCCTCATCACCAAAGCCTGTTACAGTAACGCCTGCCGTCTCTTGTCTTTGAGAGTAAATTGGATCCATGACTTCTATAAGCTTGCCAGTTCTCATAAGATCAAACCAACGCTGTCCTTCGCCCCAGAATTCAATCTGGCGCTCTTTCAAGATTAAGTCTTCTATCTCATTTTGACTAGTGACATCAATTAGGTCTTTATGAGCATCGCGAAGATACCCTACACGTTGACGTAACTGGTTGATAATAGTCAAAGCATCCTCGGTTCTTCCCAGTTTGTTGAGTGCCTCCGCTCTTAGGTAGTAGACATTGGACAGACGCATGAATACCTGTTGAATCTCGCTATCGGTCGTATTCAATACTCCATAATAAGATTTGTATATCTGGTATTTGGAATCATAGGCAGCATTTGGGTCTTTGACACTATACTTGATACATTTCTGTATGCCGGAAATATAATAGGATGCATAGCTTAATGGGACACGGCTTCCATTATAGAATAGCGTTACCGTATCAACGGTGCACCAAAGACGAGCGTCTGCACCTTCACCAGAATATAACCTATTAATCAGTTCATTGAATATAGGCTGGGACATCTGATAGCCGTTGTTCGTGTTTGTGGCACCTAACAAACTTGGCCATCCGCCAGCTGCGCCATTATTGATATAAGCCCAAGACATTGCGAAGATGTCTTCTTTTGAGTTTGCTGGATTCTCAAATGCATTTTTCCATTCTGTTGCATCGGATGCCAAGGTGTAATTTTTATTATCCATGAAATAGTCTGATGCTACAAGTGCATTCTCGTAATCGTTATACCACATATACACTTCGGTGCGTAGCTCGTACATTGCTGCAAGACTCAGATAGAACACACTACTTGTGTTGGAAATAGTGAAATATTTGATGGCTTGGTCAATGTCAGATAGAATCTGAGCCTTTACTTCATCCAAAGAAGCTCTTGGGGTGCTGATAGACCCTAAACTTCCATCCCAAATAGAAGTTACAATAGGAAGTTTTCCCCATACTCTCGTGGCATAGAAATACATATAGGCACGCATTCCATAAGCCTGTCCCATATAGGGGGCATATTCTGATTCGAGAATATTAGGAATAGTAGGGTACTTGTCAATTCCCGTATTACATCTTGTGATGCATTGGAAAACAGCTTGCCAGTTGGACTCACCCATTGAAGGGGTGAGGGCATTCATGTAGACATTGTTGTTGATATAACCTGTTGTTTCAACATTATCACTACGACAATCGCCCCACATGGCTTGATTCTTTTCAAGTGCATTTTGAAAAGCATCATAGATACCAGCGTTCCAATTGCCCATTTCTGCTTTGTCCTTGAAGAAATTTTCAGGAGACAGATCTGAAAGTGGAGCGCGAGTTAAGAAGTCGTTGCAGCTGGTCAATGTGAAAATCAAGGCAACTGCGATATATAAGTATTTTTTCATTGTGTCGAAATTTTAAAATCCCACATTTAGTCCAAAGCCAAACTCACGGCTTCTTGGATAACTTGAATTATCCTTTCCTGGATTCAATACACTCATCTTTACCTCTGGATCAAATCCAGTGTAGTTCGTCCATGTCACAAGGTTCTTGCCATAGACATAAGCCTGAACGTTGCGCATAGGAGTACGTTTTAGCCACTTTTGTTCTACGTTGTAAGTGAAACGTAAATCTTGTAAGCGAAGGAAACTACCATCTTCAAGGAATTGATCACTCAATGACATGGAATTATTCAAGGTCTTACGCTGACGAGAGTCAAGTGCATACCATGATGTGATCTCTCCAGGATATTTCCATCCCTGCAGAATGTACTCTGGACTTTGCTTATGTGTGTTTCCGCCCCAAGAAGTATAGTAGCGCTTCACATCATTCCAGATCTTACCTCCCCAGCTAAGGTATAAGTTCACGCTTAATGAGAAGTTACCCCAGTTGACTGAGTTAGCCCATGATGCATACCATTGTGGGGTAGCTACACCAAGCTCAGTTTGGTCATTAGTGTTGATAATGTCATCAAGGTTTCCGGTTTCATCAGGCTTGTTATACCAAATTACATCACCGCCTCCGGCAACAACACCATTTACTTTCATTTGGTTTACTGTTCCTGTATAATCTGTACCATTAGGCATCTGATACTTGATAAGTTTTGGCTGCCCATCAAGAGTAATAATTACATTGCCTTCAGCGTCACGTTCAAATACCGGAATCAGTTGAGTTTTGAAATCTTCCGACCAGGCATTGCTTGCATCGTATTGATAAACGCCAAGGTTTTTGTAGCCATACCATATACCAGCCTGTTTGCCCTTAGCTACTAACCATGCTCCGCTTGACACATAGTCTTCCGTTGCAAGATCAGTAATAGTATTCTTGTTCTTCCACCAATTGACGGTAGTCGACCATCTCCATACCTTTGATGCAACAGGAACAGCTGATAGAGAAAGTTCAATACCTTGGTTACGTATTGATGCGAGATTCACTCTCATCGTACTGTAGCCTGTAGTGTAGGGAAGGTTATAATCAGACAGAAGGTCACTAGTGTTCTTTACATAGTAATCACCTACAAAAGAGATTCGTCCTCCCAAGAAACTCAAATCTATACCAATATCACTTTGCTTGGTTTGCTCCCATTTCAAGTTTGGATTTCCATATTTGCTGGATGGAACAACGCCGCCAACCCCATTATAGAAGGCAGATCCAGAATTATATGTAGAAAAAGATTCATATCTACCAATACGGTCATTACCAGTTACGCCATAGCTTGCACGAAGTTTGGCGTCAGTCAGGAAATTGTTGGCCCATGCCATGAAAGGTTCGTCAGAGAATCGCCATGCAGCTGACACTGATGGGAAGAATCCCCAACGATTGTTTTGTCCGAAACGAGATGAACCATCATAGCGCCCCAAAGCAGTTATGGTGTAGCGGCTTTTCCAACTATATACTGCACGTCCGAAGAATCCAACCATGGACTCGTCCCAACCTGATGTATACGTATTCGCAGCATCAAGCATTGTCGCCATATTCATATAGTGGATGTTCTCTGACAGAAAATATGAACCAGAAATGTTAAACATCAGTTGATTGGTAGATTCGACTGAAGAACCTAGCGTAGCGCTGATCGAGTGATCATTGAAAGACTTGTTAAAGCTTAGATATGCCTCTCCTGTATACTTTAGCTTTTCTTCTTTGCTATCTGATCCTGTGTTATGGCCGTTATCACTTCCTTCTAGATACTTTGAGGCAAAGTTGACATTACGCAATGATTGATAGTCAACAGCAACACTAGCATCTAAAGACAACCAATTCGCAAACTTCCAATTTAATCCTTGATAGAAATTACCGGTATAATAATAATTTTCATCAAGTCTTTGTGTCATTTCGGCAACTGGGTTACGACGTCCTCCTGAAGAATAGTATGGAATCAATTCACCGTCAGGGTACCATACGATCATATCCGGGTCACGGCGAAGTGCATCTTGTATAGTACCAGTCTTCACGTCATTGCGCTTTTCATAACCCAAACGCACACGTGTAGTAAATGTGATACCCTTCCATGCTTGATAATCCACGTTTACATTTGCGGTATAGCGGTCATCTTTCGATGCAATATAGATACCTGTCTGTCCGAGATAGTTCAGTGAAGCACGGTACTTAAATCCCTTGTTACCACCACTAATTTGCAAAGAAGCATCGTCACGGTTACCAGTACGTAGCAACAAATCTTGATAGTAATAGTCGGTGCTATATTGCAACCCCACGGAGTCGGTACGATTTGAGAATTTCTCCAAAGTTTTTGAGGCAGTACCCAAATCCGATGCTGCCATACTCAATCGGCTTTCAAAAGCATTGACCTGAGGCAACTTGCGAGCTGCAGTATAGAAAGAGTGCTGATAGCGTGCACTGACACTTGGCTTACCTTCTTCTCCGGATTTGGTAGTCACCAAGATTACACCATTGGCTGCTCGTGCACCATATATTGCAGATGTGGCAGCGTCTTTCAACACCTCGACGCTCTTGATGTCGTTTGGTGAAATATTGTCAATATTGTCTACAGGCACACCATCTACGATATAAAGAGGCGCGACACCATCATCGCCGAAGGTAGAAGCGCCGCGAATAGAAACGAAAGAAGATGAGCCAGGGGCACCAGAGTTAGATACAATTTGCATACCAGGGGCAGCACCTTGAAGCGCATCCAACAAATTTGCTGCGCCTTTCTCTTCAATTTTCTTTCCGTCGATAGTGGTCATGGCACCAGCAATGTGTTTTTTATTCATCGTGCCATAACCTACAACAACGACTTCGTCAAGTCCCTTGGTGTCTTCGAACATAGTGACGTTCATTGATCCGCCAGTTGCTTTTTGCTCCTCAGACTTGAATCCCATATAGGTGAAGGTGATGATTGAGCCTTTGTCAACTTGAATCGTAAATCTTCCATCCAAATCGGTAATGGCCCCGCCTTTTCCACCTTTGGACTGTACGGTAACTCCAGTGATGGGCTCATTGTCTTTGTCCACAACGGTGCCTCTCTGTGTTATTGTTTGGGCATAAACAGCACTACTCCCCAACAATAGCCCAAATATTGTCAGCAATCTCCAGAACAGCGGTCGTGGCTTGTGTTCATTTTGTTTCATTACATATTAAATTAAATTGTTGTTATTGGCTTAGTCATATAATTAATAATAAATTTAGGGACAGGTAGAGTTAATAGTAAAAGTTCTTTCTGGCCACAAAATAAATCATTATTATTCTTAAAAATTATAAATATCTTCCTATTAATTAGTAAAATTGTCGCAACCATTAATAGATAATATTCTATTGAGTTTTCAGCCTTGTTCAATGATTCCTTACTCTACTATAATCCATTAACAGGTTCAAGGGATGAGGCTGTGTTTTTCAAATATAAAAAATCTTATTAATGGATAATTCATCAGATATTATGGTCTGACACTGTGAGCTTGTTTTATTGGAGTCTTACTTCGCTATACATAAGAAATTGCTTCATAGTAGTATATATAATATGTAACTTATATAAATGAACAAAATTGTATTTTTGATAATTTTCTTCAATAAGCTCGGGTTAGGCCAAAATAAATAATGATATTAATAATATAAGGAGGAAAGACAGACGCGAAAGGTACACTAATCGACTATACAAAAAGGGTTGTTTCAAGGACGTTTTGCGTTTGATGCCAAATGGCGCCTCGATTAGGCGGTAAACGTAACGCGATTGGTATCTAATGGGAGTGCGAAAGGATACTTATCGCACTCCCATTAGATACCAATCGCACCGCCAAAGGATAGTGATCGCGAGTCAAGAAATTTATAAAAGAAATATGAGGAATGAGAACGAACGAATTTGTTCAATCCTGTCCCAAATATAATCTATGGTCATTTTGTTCCATTGCTTCCTCCAAGTTTTATTAATGAGTTGCTACTTGTTTATATCAAATGATGTTTGTTAAAAACTCAAGTTATTGTGATTTTGTGAATTCTCAAAAGTATTGTGAATTATAAATATTGTATATTTCATAGTGGTTTATGTGAAATCAATGATGTCAAATCTTGGTTTAGACAATATTGATTAAATAATAGAGTAATTTGTTAACCGTTGATTGCAAATCCATTGATATTTGTATTCAATTTAACATTTATCACTAAATATTTTCTTTTAATTAAATACTTTTAATAATTACGCTTAATGAGACAACAAGAACTCAACAGAATACCGCTATCTCTACGGATTCTTTGTATTTTGGGTGTGTTATTCCTGAGTTTAACAGTGAAAGCTCAGTCTATAACTCAAGTTGGAACAATTGTTGACAAAAACAATGAGCCAATGATTGGAGTAACTGTTCAATTGCCAAACGGAAATGGTGGAACAATTACTGATCTGGATGGTAAGTTTTCTATTAATGTAGAAAAAGGTACCATATTAACTTTTTCTTATGTGGGATATAACCAGGTTGCCCTAAAAGCAACAGGTGGAACTATGAACGTCACTATGCTCGAGGACACCAAGGGACTTGATGAAGTCGTTGTAATTGGTTATGGAACTCAAAAGAAAGGAAGTATTACAGGAAGTGTGTCAAGCGTAGATGTGAAAGCCATTGAGGATTTTCCCTCCGCAAATCTCTCTTCCATTCTTGCTGGGCGACTCTCTGGTGTATATATCACTCAGGGTACTGGCAAGCCTGGAACTTCAGCTTCATTTAGTGTAAGAGCAAAAGGTACACCTAACAATTCTGATCCATTGTACGTTATCGACGGGGTCGTAAGAGATAAGATGGCCTTTGATGCTTTAGATATAAGTGAGGTTTCAAATATATCTGTATTGAAAGATGGAGCTTCGGCCGCTGTCTATGGTTCTCGTGCCGCTAATGGCGTTGTGCTCATAACTACAAAGAAAGGTGGATCCATGAAGCCAGTCATCAATTATACTGGAACCTTAGGTGTTGATGTTCCAGCTATGATTCCTGAGACATTGACGGCCTATGAACAAGCAGTTTATCTAAATGACAGAGCAATGCAGGATTATATGAATAATGCAATCTGGAATCCGAACGTTATGCAACAAGATCCTAAAACTAAGGCATCCTGGTATACTGATGACGAGCTAGAGCATTTTAAATCTACTGATTACAGCTTTTTAGATGATGCATGGAAAACGCCATGGTCTACGAGACATGCTCTTAACATAACTGGAGGATCAGACAAAGTTCGATATTTTATTGGCGGATCTTATTTTTATAATGTTGGTTCATTTGATAACCTAAAATACTCTAAGTATAATTTCCGTGCTAGTATTGATGCAGATATTACAAAAGATTTGAAGGTAGGACTGAATATCAGTACAGATAATCGTAGAGATACAAAACCCAACTGGCAATCTGATGGTGATCGAGATCGAATGAATGACTTGTACAAAGGTCTGTTACTTCGTACTAAGACTATTCCAAGCATGATTGATGGAAAGCCAGTAGGAAACTTTATCGAATGGCATCCTTTGATGCTTATCAGCGAAGAGTCGGGATTGCACACAAAAAAATGGCAAAACATCAATATCAATGCATTTTTGGAATATAGTGTTCCTTTTATTAATGGCTTAAAATTTAAGTTCCAATATAACCGTACTGTAGATAATCGGTTAATCAAGAAGTTTAATTTTCCTTATGTGATGTACAATTTCCAGACAGCTGGAACGAACAATCATTATATAGACCCAAGCAATGTAGTTGCCTCTACGAAAACTCGAGATGATGGTAACTATGTATACAAGCAGAATAGTTTATCGGAGGAATATCAACTAAACTTTTTTGCTACATATGATCGAACTTTTGGAAAGCATGACCTTAGTGCCGTTTTTGTTTACGAGCAATCAGAAGGCAATAGCGAAGCATTTGATGCACAGAGGAATAAGCTGATTACCTGGGAAATGCCTGAATTTTTTGGTGCCAGTGGTGATGCATCAGAATCTATAGTAGGAGATGGTTCTGTAAGTGAGAGCGGACGACTTTCTTATGTTGGACGTGTTAATTATTCATACGCCGAAAAGTATCTACTAGAAGCTGCATTCCGTGTTGATGGCTCGACAAAATTTGCTCCTGATCAGCGGTGGGGTTTCTTTCCCTCAGTTTCTGGAGGTTGGCGTATATCGAGTGAACCATTCTTTTCTAAGAATATTCATTTCATTGACTACTTAAAGCTTCGTGGCTCTATTGCCACATTGGGAAATGACGCAATTGGTGGATGGCAGTGGATGCCACGTTATGGAATCACTTCAGGGGCTGTGTTTAGCGGCTTATCTTATGGATTGCAACCCAAAGAAGTACCTAATCCTAAACTCACTTGGGAGAAATCTACTTCATATAATATTGGATTTGACAGTCAATTGCTCAAGAATAGATTGACTTTCAGTCTGGAATATTTCTTCAGACACACCTACGATATTTTGGACAACCTTACTGTTAGTGTGCCGACAACGTATGGTGCATCTTTGCCAAAGGAAAACTATTCACAAGTTAATTCTCGTGGTATTGAAATGGAATTAGGTTATCATAATAACGTTGGCAACCTACAATATGACTTCAGTGGAAACTTCAGTTACGCAAAGAGTTGGTGGCAGAAAAAGGATGAAGCAGAAAATATCAGACCATATAAATCAGAAATAGGACAACCATTAAGTCGTGAATGGGGCTTCGAGTGTGTTGGTATGATTCGTACTGAGGATCAGTTGAAACAATACATGGAAGAAAATCCCCAAATGACTATCAAGGGACAGAAGCCAGGTCTAGGCATGTTAATATATAAAGATGTGCGTGGACCACAGAGCGATGAGCCTGATGGTATCATAACCAATGATGACAAACAAGTAATAATTAAGAACACCATTGCTCCAATTACCTATGGATTCAGTGTAGGTGGAAGTTGGAAAGGCTTTATGATTGACGTCTTCTTTCAGGGAATGGCAGGAAACAAAAAGCTGATGGATTTCCGTGGCAATGGAATCAATGCACATACTAGTACATTTAAGTACTATAATGATCATTGGACACCAGAGAATACCAACGCTTCGATGCCTGGCGCCACTCAGTATAAAAACAATGAGGCATCTTCGTTCTGGGTTCGCAATGGATCTTTCTTGCGTTGCAAAAATGTTTCTTTATCATATGACTTACCTAAATTATTCACAAAATCTATAGGTTTAGAAAAAGTGAGAATCTTTGTCAATGGAACAAATCTATTCCTCTTGCAGGATAATGTCAAATGGATGGATCCTGAAGCAACAAGTATATCAGACTATCCTGTAATGAGAAACTTCTCTTTAGGTTTGAATGTAACGATTTGATCATTATAAAATAAGAATAATATGAAATATAGAAATATTATTGCCATCACAGCATTATTACTGACAAGTTTATCTAGTTGCAATTCCGTTTTGGAAAAGGATGATTTGACGGCTGTGAGCGAGACGGCAACATGGAATAGCGAAATCCTATCTACAGCCTTCCTTGATAAATGCTATAATGATAATTTACCAGTCTTCAATGGTGATTATGCGAAGTATAGCGATGAGGGAAATGGAGGTGGAGACTTCATTCATGGCCTTCTCACATCAGTTGCTTCTGCCGGAGGTCCCTTAGGGGAATATTGGCCTTATGACGATATTTATACATTAAACGTACTTATAGCTAATATTGGTACTGGTGGATTAGCACCAGAAGTTCAGAAGCGTATTAAGGCTCAAGCTCTATTTCTTAGAGCATATCAATATTTTCAGATGGTAAAAATCTATGGTGGTGTGCCTTTGGTACTAACTCCACAAGATCGATATAAAGATGATTTATATGTCACACGTAATACAGCAAAAGAATGCGTGGATCAAATCGTAAAGGATCTTGATGAGGCTGCCGCTTCCTTACCAAGTATCTGGGATGAGAAAAATTTTGGTCGCATTACCAAAGGAGCTGCCATGGCATTCAAAGGTCGTGTTCTGTTGACGTTTGCGAGCAAACAATTCAATCCTGATAACGATCGTAATCGTTGGCAGGTTGCTTACGATGCTTGCCTGGAAGCACAAAAGGAATTATCGGGGAACGGGCAACGCTCATTGTATCCTAATTATAAGGAGATTTGGACCAAGGAAACAACATCCGAAACAGTCATTACTACACGATTCCTTGATCCAGTAAGGACACATAAATTTATGGCAGGCCTCCGACCATTGGAGTTTTCCGTTGGTGCAACTGGTGAGCATCATCCAACCTTGGATTTGGCATTGGCTTTCCCAATGGCCGATGGCACTCAACCTGGAGTAGATGCCAATAACGATGGAGTGAAGGAAGCATTTGATCCAACGGCAACGGACGCTCGTGGAATATTTTGGCTGAATCGCGATCCTCGTTTCTATGATATTATTGTTTATAATGGCGCTAAATATCCACTGAATGGTATGCCCGATTGGTTTCAAGGCTGCATGTATACATACAAGGGAGGGGAGGACACTCACAGTCCAACGGGAACAGGATTCTATTCTTGCAAGTTCTCAATTCCTGAAAAGACAGCTACAGAAGCTAAGGATCATGGCGATATGGACTGGATAGAGATGCGATATGCAGAAGTCTTGCTTAATCTTGCTGAGTGTGGTGCAGAGGTAGGAAATAAGTCTGATGAAGTATATTCTATCTTGACGTCAATTCGCAAACGTGCAGGTATTACTGCCAACTCGGATGGATTATATGGGTTGAAACCCAACATGAGTCAACAGGAATTGATAACAGCAGTTCTTTATGAGCGACAGATTGAACTAGCTTTTGAAGGTAAACGTTTCTGGGATATGATGCGTCGAGAGATGTTCACCGATATGAAGGGTTATTCCAGATATAGAATAGAGATTCAGGTCAATAAGGAGTATGCATCTATGACTCGAAAAGACTTCATTACAATGATTAAAAATGATCCAGAGTTGATGACTAAAAATTATTTCAAATATTTTAATACCCAGAAATGGAGAATTGACGAGACTTATCAATGGGACGTAAAGGATAATTATTATTTCCAAGGATTGTCACGAAAGCACTTCGAACAAAATCCGAAGTTACAACAGACCATTGGATGGGAAGATGGAACCTTTGATCCTTTGAAATAGCCGCCATCAATAATGGTATTGGAATGATGCAATTTCCTGCATGGCTATTTCCATTAATTATCTCATGAATCTATCTGGTTCATGAGATAATTTTTCTCTAGGCTCCACATCTATACATTATTATTATCTTATTGTTTATTTACTCTGTTCAACTCAACTTTATCGGTAGATTAATATCGTTCTTCATGGCTATTAATGGTTCAGAAGTGTTTATAAACAAATTCTATAATTTTAAAGATGATAATTCAAAACATGAAAGGAAATTATGAGTTATTTTGTGCAAAACTATTTTGAACCATGATAAAGTCTATTACTTGCCTTGGGATAGTCCTATTTACTTTGACACTTCAAGGTGCTACTCATTCACAAGAAATGATTGTTGCTCCATTGCGCAATCAGGTGTTGGAGTTGGCCGAGCAGAATGTGCTAGAGCAGCCGGTCACCATCACTGCATACAAGGCTGATAGAAGTGCTGGAGGAATACATGTTTTTTATTCCGAGGGCGACTACTGGTGGCCAGATCCCAAAGGTGCAGATCTACCTTATATTCGGCGTGACGGAGAGACCAACCCCGACAACTTTGTTGCCCATCGTCATGCGATGATCAAGTTCAGCATGATAGTAGGTAACCTTACCTCTGCCTATCTTTTGACAGGTGATAAGAAATATGTAGATGCTGTTGTAAAACAGGTTCATGCATGGTTTATCTCACCTGCAACCATGATGAACCCTAATCTGATGTACGCACAAGCCATCAAAGGTGTATCAACTGGCAGAGGAATTGGAATCATTGATACCATTCACCTTGTAGAAGTAGCTCAGTCGTTACTCAGACTGCATCAAGTAGGCGTTTTGCCTAAAGATGTGTATGATGGTTGTAGGAAGTGGTTCGCCGATTATCTTTCTTGGATGAATACACACAAGAATGGGCGGGACGAAATGAAAGCTACCAATAATCACGGTACATGTTGGGCTGTTCAGGCAGCTATGTTCGCTAAGTTCACAGGCAATCAGGACATCATGAGATTTTGCTCTGACAGGTTCAAAAAAGTGTTTATTGTCAATCAGATGGATTCAATAGGCGGATTTCCTCAGGAGTTAGCACGTACCAAGCCTTATGGTTATTCATTGTTCAATCTGGATGCTATGGCAGCCTTATGCCAAATTCTTTCGGTACCAGAAGATAATCTTTGGACTTATACTACACCTGATGGACGAAATATGCAATTAGCCATTCAGTTCATGTACCAATATATTATGAACAAGAACAGTTGGCCGTATGCTCACGACGTGATGTATTGGGAAGAGTGGCCCATTGCTCAACCCTCTTATATCTTTGCATGGGCAAATTTTGGAGATCAGCGCTATTACAACGCCTGGAAGCAGTTCAATCATTTTCCCACGAACGAGGAAGTAATAAGAAACTTGCCTTTGCGCAATCCCATTATATGGCTCGTCGATGGACCTAGGGGTAAAGTGAGGCACAATAAGCATACTATTTCTTAAGGATACAATTATCTGAATCCCACAATCAACTCTATTCTGAATATGAAAGCGAAATACAAGTTGGGTATCACTTATATATTATTGGGTTGTAGCCTGATCACTATGGCTCAAACCAAAATACCTCCTATCTTTAAATCATCGTTTGTCAGCATTTCTGATAGCGGGTCCTTGGTCTATACACCCGACAAGCAGGGTAATGCCTTGCCCGATTTCAGCCGAGTGGGCTACCATCATTCCGACCTATCGCTGCCTGATTATCCTGTGACAATGAGTATTTCGCCCATCTCAGGTGACAACACACAGCATATTCAGAATGCTATTGATCGCCTCACCCAATTACCATTGGATGCCAACGGACATCGAGGCGTTCTACTCTTAAAGCGTGGCACCTATCAAGTGGCAAACACGATATTCATCAAATCGAGTGGCATCGTCTTAAAGGGCGAAGGTAGTAGCAACACAGAGACACTACTATTAGGTACATCTTCTACAAGATATCCTATCATAAAGGTCACGGGAGAAGGTTTGCCACGAGAGATTTCTGGATCACGTGTATCTATCACGGACAAGTTTGTGCCGGTCGGAACATTTCATCTTAACGTCACTAATGGCTCCAATTTTCATAGTGGAGACCGCGTTATGGTATATCGTCCAGGAACAATCGAATGGATACAAGCCCTTCGTATGGATCAGATCATTGAGCGTAATGGTACCAAGCAATGGAGTCCAGATCAGTACAACTTAGCTTTTGAACGACAAATTGTTAAGGTAGAAGGCAACACACTCTACATTGATAATCCTATTGTCATGCAGATGGAGACAAAATATGGCGGTGGACAGGTTTATAAATACTCCTTTGCAGATCGTGTATCCGAGGTCGGAGTTACAGACCTATGCATTGAATCGGTCTATCAGAATTATGAGGATGCCAATCATGCTTGGACAGGGGTAATGATTGACAAGGCGGAAAACTGTTGGGTTAAGAATGTGACCACTCGACACATCGCCAATTCGGCCGTTTTCTGTGAACGCTATGCAAAAAACATCACTGTGCTAAACTGCCGTTGCCTAGAGCCAAAGTCAGTCATCACGGGTGGCTACAGGTACTCATTCTACAACAATGGTCAGCAAAATCTATTCATGAGCTGTGTGACAACAGAAGGTCGCCACGATTTTGTCACTGGTGCACGCGTCTTGGGTCCCAATGTATTTTATCGTTGCCAGGCTAGCCAGACATATGCCGACATTGGTCCACATCATCGCTGGGCGTGCGGAACGCTCTATGATAATATCATCACCGATGGTGCAATAAATGTGCAGGATCGTGGTAACATGGGCAGTGGACATGGGTGGTCAGGTGTGACGCAGGTTCTTTGGAATTGTAGTGTAAAAACTGCTGTGGTTCAAAGTCCCTGGACTACAGGTGCCAACTATAGCATTGGAACGAAAGGTGCCATTGGTAAACCGGCCTTACCTGGACGTCCTAGTGGAAAATGGGAAGGAAGACAAGAGACCAATATGCAGATTAGGTCGCTTTTTGAGGCACAACTGATGGCTCGCAAAAACCTAAAGTTAGACTTACTAAACAAAGATGAACGATGATTAGGCAATTGATTCTTTGTTTTCTGGCTACCGTATCCTCTGCTGTGTGCATGGGATCACGTCTGCCATCGGAGACATCACGTCTGACGGCAGATAGGACTGAGTACACGGCAGGAGTTTCCCAGAATATCGTTCTCAATTATGATATTGCCCAGCGAATGGACGGTGCAAATGTCTATATACTTGTTCCCCATGGAATTCGTGTGACGCTTGACAATACTATCGTTAACGTTATTGGACGTGGCGAGACTTCTTTGCGTGGGTTGGCACAGCAGAGCGTAGGAAGATTGGGTAGCCTTTACAAGAGGCATTGCGTTGGAAAGGCTAAATTGATAGATAAGGGCATTCAAGGGACTGAGGTCTGTCTATCTGACTTGGACTTACGTCCAAAGAATGGTGTTGATATTCAGTTGGTTATTAGAGGCGCTGTTTTGAGTGCAAAGGACTATACCTTTCAGGCATCATATATTTCCTCCATGCAATCAACAAGAGGTATCCCTATGACAGTGAAGATTAAAGGGGTATGGAAAATTGCTGACTTGAAGCGCAGCTCAGACGAGCGGGCTACATTATCCTTGCAGACGGACTTCTCTTTCGCGTTGTTCACATGGACTCCACTACCAGATGCACCGAAGGCGTTGCTAATGGCTTCCGTAGATTCTGGACGCACATGGAAGATGTACGCTGACCTTAACAAAGAAGAATACAATGACCAGCTGTATGCCAACAAATTAGACCCCAATCAACTTTATGCCTTTCGTATCGATGTGTTGGAGGGCAAATATAAAGGGCAGTCTAACGTAGTGTGGTATTATTCTGGGATGTATAATGTGAGAGCAGAAGGCGTTAAGGCGGATGGTATCACTGATGACGCGCAGGCTATAGATCAATTGATTGATAAGACTTCTGAGCAAGGTGGAGGTGTGATTTATTTCCCGAAAGGTGAATATGCCATAAGTACAGTCCATCTGAAGAGCAATGTGTGGCTTTACATTGACGAGGGAGCCACTATCAAGGCTTTATGGGGTGGCGACAAAATGGAGAAAACATGGTTCGACAACAAAGACTATCGTTACGGGTTGTCACCAACGAGCATGGGCCCATATAAAGACGTGGAAAACTTTATGACGAAGCAAGATGTGGGTCATTCCTATTTTCGGAATGCTATGTTTGTTGGTGAACGCATAGAGAATGTGAAGATTATTGGGCAGGGAAGAATTACCGGCGATGGGCACTTGGTGACAAGCGACAAAGTGATGAATAATCCCACTGAAAAGCAACATGATAAGATGTTCTCCTTGAAATTGTGTAGTAACGTGGAGATTGGGGGTATCCAAAAGGATAACGACCTTTGGTATGATGAACAAAAGAATGCACCATACTACCTGACAGGCAAATCTGATTCGACGTCTGTGTCCAATATGTTGCATATAGACCAAGCTGGTCACTTTGTCTTGTTGGCCACAGGTTGCGATGGAGTGAATGTTCACGACACCTATTTTGGTAAGAATAACAATCAGAACGTAAGAGATATCTACGATTTCATGGGTTGCAACAATGTCAAGGTAAAGAACATTTATGTAACAGTCTCATCTGACGACATTGTGAAATTGGGTTCTGACTGCTCTCTCGGCTTTACACGCCCTGGGTCAAATTATTGGGTTCGCAACATCATCGGCGATACTAATTGCAACCTCTTTCAGATCGGCTCTGAAACTGCTGACGATATCACAGATGTAGCAGTGGACAATATCTACGTGTTGGGAGCAAATAAAGCAGGTTTTTCAATCTCCGTGAACGATGGCAGTTTTGTAAGAAATGTTTTTTTGAATAGTGGCAAGACAGGTCCCTTGCATCATCGCTCTGTCATGAAACGGACAAGAGCACCTTTCTTTGTGTCATTGTCGAACCGTGGACGAGTGTTGGGAGCAAAAGCCGAAATGTTCACATTTAAAGAAAATGATTCCACACGTAGAGAGCTACTAATCACAAATATTCCTATTGGTGAGATAAGGAATGTAAAGCTTAAGGGAGTTGATATCTCGGAAGTTTATGGAGGGAGCTCTTTCCGGTCAAATCGATGGAAAGCTTATGATGGCTCGCAGAAAGAATCTGCTGCGATCTTTGCAGGGTTTAGTCTGCCAAAGTCCGGTGATATTATTGAAGGGCGTCCATTCACTTTGCCCGATGGACATAACAAAAGATATGTCCGTGATTTGAGCATCTCAGATATTAATCTACTGGTGAAGGGAGGGCATCCTGCAATAGAAACTAATAATATCCCACCCGAAATTGGTGTAGGCCGCTATAATGTGGGGGACTTGAAGGTCTTGCCAGCTTATGGATTCTGGTTTCGTCATGTCAAGGGTCTTAAAATGAGCAAGTGTAATATCAAGACGGAGACCGAAGATGGTCGTCAACCGATTGTACTTGATGACGTTTTAAATTCTGACATTCAAAATAACTAAAATGACAAAAGTAATGAATACATCGTTGAGATCCTTGGTCCTTTTCGTCTTTGCCTGCCTGTTAAGTATGTCTTCGGATGCTAAATCGACTTATAATGTAAGGAACTTTGGAGCAAAAGGAAACGGAAAAACACTTGATTCGCCAGCTATTCAAAAAGCTATTGACAAGTGCAGTCGTGAAGGTGGAGGTATGGTGACTATTCCTGAGGGTGTCTATCTGTCTGGCACAATCCAACTGAAAGATGGAGTGAACCTTCATCTAAGCAAGGGGGCGACAATATTAGGAACTACTGATATCAAGGCTTATAGAAATCTTGATCCATTTCTTGATGGATTAGGGACACCTGTTGGGGCAGCTCTGCTGGTTGCAGTTGAGGCCAAGAATATAGCATTGACAGGTGAGGGAGTCGTTGATGGGCAGGGAAAACAACTGAAAGAAAGACAAATACTAGAAGACAACCGACCTGAAGGTCGGCGTTGGGGCATGCGTCCATTTCTTTTGCGGATGGTCAAATGTGAGCAAGTAAAAGTAGAAGGAGTTACTCTGAAATACTCTGCTGCATGGACAACTCACTATTTTCAATGCAAGGATTTGACTATCGACCATGTCACGGTTAATAGTGTTGGAGTGGCTCATAATGACGGCTTTGACATCGATGGATGTCAAAATGTTCGGATCAATGATTGTGATATTACAAGCGGAGACGATGCACTATGCTTCAAGACAACCTCAAGTAAGATGGCTTGTTGCAACATTGTAGTGACCAATATGAAACTGAAGAGCAATCAAGGTGGCATTAAGTTCGGTACAGAGTCAATGGCTCCGTTTGAGGATATCAAGATCTCTAATTGCTATATTTACGATACAAAAAATGGAGGAATCAAACTTCTCTCTGTGGATGGTGCGGTATTACAGAACGTTGAAATATCTAATATCAAGATGAACGAAGTGCGTACACCGATGTTATTCCGTTTAGGAGCTCGTCTCAGCGTCTTTCGAAAGAACGATGACCAACAACAACCAATTGGAAAATTTGAGAATGTAAGGATCAGTGATGTTGATGCCGTGGCAGCAGACAATGCCCAACTTACTCCTCCTTCAGGCATTTTGATTACAGGAATACCTGGACACAAGATCAAGAATCTGACCTTGGAGAACATCCATATTACTCTTCTTGGTACAGGAACAAATGAAGACGCACAGGCTATAGTACCTGAGGCAATTGACAAATATCCGGAAGTGAAGACTTTTGGACCTAAGGTACCTGCCTTTGGTGTATGGGCACGCCATGTGGAAAACCTAAAATTAAAGAATGTCACATTTACGCTCAAGAATCCTGATGCACGTCCTCAGGTTATCTGTGAGGATGGTGATGTGAAGATATACTAATCAAAGACAAAAATGAGAATTGTGCGAATACTAGGACTGGTGTGTATTTTACTAGGTAGTAATTTGGGGGTTAGCTCTCAGAACACATGGACATTGCAATCGAAGGACAGTCATGTCCGTTTCATCTTGCGAAATGAGACCATCAATGGGCAAACGCAATTAACCTATCAGGTTCTCTATGACAATCGAGTAGCTATTGAACCTTCTAGGCTAAATATTATAATGGATGGTCACGAATATGGCTCTAATGTAAAGCTCATGTCTGTTTCTGAGATAAAAAACATCCATCAGGATTATTTACTGAAGTCCGGAAAATGC
>Ga0172377_10000965_pt1 | contig 28476 bp, 31 predicted proteins | sample Pumphouse3metaG_FD_119749 | JGI IMG/M metagenome (GOLD analysis project Ga0172377, IMG submission 119749) | Leachate microbial communities from a municipal landfill in Southern Ontario, Canada - Pumphouse #3 metaG | ecosystem: Engineered > Solid waste > Landfill > Unclassified | place: Canada... | reverse complement strand
GACGCGCATCGTCCGTATGCTCCCGAATCAACAAGCCACGCGCTGCCATCATATTCACCGGCTGTTTCGACTGGGCGTAACCTTGATAGGTTTGAATTAACTGGGCGATTTTTTCCTGTGGCCAAAACTGGGCTGCCATCAACCCAAAGCCCTGTTCAGCCGCAAGTTGAATCGTCGCCTCATCCGCGCTGGCAACAAACCAACTTTCTGGCGCTAACCTGGTTTTAGGTTGCAACGCCACATTTGACCACTGAAAATGCACGCCTTGATGACTCGCTACCTCGTGTTGAAATAACGTCAGCATCGCCGGTAATGCCTCTTGCATCCGCGTACGACTCACATCTCGATCCATGTTAAATACCGCATTTTGTGCTTCAAACGGCCCACCTTTGGCAAACCCGCATACTACGCGCTGCGGATACAGGCTGTTCAATAACGCCAGTTGTTCGGCAATCGCAATCGGATTATGAAATCCAAGCAATACCGCCGCCGCGCCCAGCTTAAGCTGGGTGGTATGCGCTAAAAAATGCGCCATTAATAACAGCGGCGAAGGGGTTAAGCTGTATTCATTAAAGTGATGTTCGGTCACCCAAGCCTCATCAAAACCCAGTTGATCGATGGTTTGCACCAATTCGGTAAACTCCGCCAACGTTTGTGTCACCGAGTGTTGCGTCTGCGGCGTAATGTGCAACATCACCCCTAAAGTCGGCTTGCGTTTACTCATCAACTAAACCGCCTTGTAAAACACGTGCGATTTGATCCTCGTTCAAATCCGCATCAAACACCTGCTTAAAAAACCCGCGCACCTGTTCATTCATATCAATGTCCGTTTGCTCAGGATAAAGTTGCGCCATTAACCACTGCATGGCCAACAGACGCATATACGAAGGAGGGCGATCCATCCAGCGAAACGGCGCTTGCGGCATTAAAAACACCTGCTTGTTTTGTACCGCTTTGAGGTTTCGCCAGCGCGTGTCTTGATACACCTTGTCGTAAAACGCGTTTTCCTGGGTGACAATCGCATCCGGGTTATAACGCATCAACTGCTCAAAGCTAATCGACACCTTGCCGAAACGACTGCCCTGCTCGGCATCCGCCGGACAGTAATGAGGATTCTTGCCCCCCGCCAAGGGAATCACTTCGGCATGAATCGAACCGACACATTCTGTTTCCAACCCCGAAGGCGATTGCGCGTAGTACACGGTTTTGATGGGGATATTTTGCGCTTGTAATTGCGCACGACGTTGCGCTTGTTGCGTGATCAGGTGCTCCGCTAAGGTTGCAAACGCCTGCGCTTTTTGTTCACGATGTAACCAAGTTCCCATTTGCCGAATCGCTAGAGGATAATCGCTTAACGCATCCAATTTGACCGTACACACTGGCAAACCTAAACCGGTCAATGCCGTTTGCCGACTGAGATCCACCGTCGCACCGGATAAAATCGCTAAGTCCGGTCGGGTCTTAATCAACGCTTCGATATTTGGCGTTTGCCCTTGACCAAACCAACCGCCAATAATCGGCTTATCAAAACTATCCGCCGAAAACACGCCCTTCGCTTGGGGGGGTGGCGTAAAGTTCCAACCCACCAGTTTCTCCGGCGCTATCGCCATAATTAAATAGGTCACCACCGGATTCGCACCAAACACCCGCTCCGGTTCGGTTTGACTAATGCACGCTTGCGTTGCATAACTTAACGGTGAAAGTAAAAGGCCTAAACCCAGCCAAAAAGCACGATGCACCATGCCACCTCCTAAAACTAAAAAAGACCCGCTTCGCCATCACTCGAAACGGGTCAATACCTTTTGCTAAAATGACAGATAACAAAAAAGGATTCGGTTTCACCAGGCCTGGTGATTCAGGCCTTCTCTCAAATTAAGCGTTAAAAGTTTGCGCTGACACTGACCCAAAGTGTGCGCCCCGGCATCGGATCACCGTCATAGATTTGGTAATCCTTATCCAAAGCGTTTTTCAGCACGGCATTCGCACTTAAGGTTTTATTAAATTGATAGGCTGCACGCAAATGCACCAGCTCATAACCCGCCGTGGTGCGCTTGCCGTCGGTGGTGGTGTCGCGCTGGCTGGCAAACTGCAACTCCGCCGCCAAATCCAACTTGTCGGTAGTAAACCAATTCATGGTGACCAAGCCTTGATGCTCCGGGCTTTGTGTCGGCACCAGCGTCTTGTCAGCTAAATCACGTTTAACATAGGCATAATTCACATCTAAACGCGTGTTGTCGCTGGTCGGATATGACAGCATGACTTCCGCACCGTAATGGGTGGCGGTACCGACGTTTTTGTTTTGGAACTTACCGGCATCCGGGCCGGAGGTCAGCGTGAGTGATTCAATCGCGTCCGAAATATCGCTATAAAAGAGGTTTAGTTGATAGTTAAGCTGCCCAAGGTCGCCCAGCGCGCCGATTTCATAATGCAACGCCGACTCCGCCCCTAAGTCCGCATTCGGAATCGCTTGCCCTAAGCGATAGGAATAAATTTCCTTGATGGACGGATAACGCGTTTTCTTTGACAGTCCGCCAAACACGGTATGCGCGCCGAATTGATGTTCGGCTTTAACTTGAACGTTATCCGCGCCTTGATCGCTCGAAGGCTGGGTTGTCGGATCACGGTCATCGGTTTTGGTTACCTTGTATTGGTCACGCCGATAACCCAAGGTAAGGTGCGAGTTTTCTGTCAGTTGAAGGCGATCTTCTAAACCAAATGAATGAATTTGGTTTTGGTAGGTCTTCCAGCGTTCATCAACCGTGCCGACATCCTTATTTAAATCGCGCTCTTTATGCTCATCATATTTGGCGTGAAACGCGGCTTTAAGCTGGTGTTGCGCGATGTGATGCCCCAGCTCAACGCTGCCGCCAAGGCTTTCGTCGTCATACTGTGAACGAAACGCATAACCCGCTGTAATCGCTTTATAATTTATATCGTTATACGAATTGAGCTTATTATTGAATTGATCATAATAAGCGCGAGTTTTAACATAGGTTTTCTCCCCCAACTGGGTATGACTCAAGAAATACACACTATCCTTATCCCATTGCGGCCAGTCCCAATACGCCGGACGTGCCGACGTGCCGGTTAATTCACCACCGGCATATAACGGCGCATCTTTGCGCCCACGCACTTGATGGTAACTGAGCGCATACTCATCGGTTTCATTCGGCGTAAAGCCAAGCTTTAGATTCATATTTTGGCTATCACTCGCCGAGCGGACGCGATCGCCTTTAGGCTGAATCACAGTATTGGTAAATTGATTCGTCGCCGGACTGAAGCTATCCGATAACGGGAAGTTATCCTTATCAATCTTGCTAAAACCGGCGCTAATATAAAACAACTCATTTAACCGACTGCCGACCTGTAGATTGCCAAAACGCGAAAATACGCCATTTTTACCCGCCTCCATGCCGAGGGTGGCACGCCCTTCCAAGGACTCGGTCGGTTTACGGCTGACCAGGTTAATCGAACCGCCCATATTGTTTGGCCCCAGCAATAACGAGCCTAAGCTTTTTTGCACTTCAATTCGACTTAAATCGCCGGTTAAATAACGGCTTAAATCAATATTGCCGTCATAGGGTAAATAAATTGGAATACCATCCAAGTTTAGCGTAATTTGACGCGAATCGAAGCCACGAATCGCCGCTTGCGTTTCCGCGCGTCGGCCGCCTTCGCGAATGACCACACCCGGCACACGCGATACCGCTTGGCCAACATCGGTCAAACCCTGCGCCCGCATTTCATCGGCATTCACCACATTCGCCTCAATTTTTTGCGTTTGTTCGCCACCCACGGTAATTTTGCCAAGCGTGAACGTGTCATCGGCCATTAGCGGCGAGGCAAACATACCGGCAATAGCGGCGGATAAAATGGTTTTTTTACAGGTCGTTTTGTACAGCATGGTTTTTTTCTTCATTACATTCTCCGAGTTATACCAATGTATATATCGAAAGGGTTAAAAAAAGCCCGCATTCAGCAGGCCTGCTATTTTGAATTTTTATGTCGTGCGCTAAGGTGCAAGCAAACGCACTTCGATGCGCTCCAACCACTTCACTTGGCGGCCACCTTTGCGCACATCATTACCGGGCATCAGTGCGAAGCGTCCATCCTCCGCACCCAATCCAACCCCATCCTTGGCGAAATACACCAACACCTGATCGCCGTTGGCTTGATTAAAAATCTCACCCCAAGAATAGGTCACCCAGTAGTCATCCGTGGCATAAGCGATAATCGCCAATTTGCGAAAATCTTTGCCTTTATCTACTTTTAAGCCGACGTGTTCCAGCAAGGTTTTTAATGCCACACCGGTTAAGTTTTCCATCTGCCCTTTGTTCGCGCCGCTCATGCACATCACTTCAACGTTCTGCAACTGCAAACCGGCTAACTGTTTTAAATCATTTAAACTAAAGGTTTTTTCTTGCTTCACCGCACCAAACACGCTCAGCGTTTCGCTCATTCTAGGCTGGTCGGCTTGCGCCTGAACAACCAAGGCCACACTAAAGAACAGCACGGATAAACCAAATTGAAACAGCTTCATCATATACTCAACAATATATCGAAATGGATAAAAAAACCTGAACACGTCAGGAGGGATGTTTAAAGCGTTATATCTACAGGTAAATAACGCTTTATATTAGAACACGCTAATACGCGCCAAACAAGCCCCATCACAATAAAATTTACTTATCCCCCTCACCACAACAAACTAAACGACACCTGCAGTTATAAAGCCCTCCCCGCCAAATCCTGTTTTGTTTTATAATGAATGACCTAATTTTTTAAGGGTTCACACCACTCATGAAGAAGCGCGTTTTTGATGTCATTATTGTCGGCGGCGGGATTTCCGGTTGCGCCCTCACCTACGTTCTTTCCAAATATAGCGATGTCAAATCGATTGCGGTGCTAGAAAAATACGGCACCTTGGCACCACTCAACTCCAATGCGCGCAGCAACAGCCAAACGCTTCACTGCGGCGACATTGAAACCAACTACAGCCTTGCAAAAGCCGCACAAGTCAAACGCCAAGCGAATATGCTGGTGCATTACGCCAACCAAGTGGACAAAAACGATTTTATTTACAAATTCCCCAAAATGATTTTAGCGGTGGGGGACGAAGAATGCGCCAAACTCGAAGCGCGACACGCTGAATTCGCCGACACCTTTCCCTATATGGAATGGTGGGACGCCGACAAAATCGCCGAAATTGAGCCCGCTGTCGCCTTAATTGATGGGCAACCGCGTTCTGAAAAAATCGTTGCCTCAGGTTGTACCGATGAATACAGCACAGTGAACTACGGCAACCTATCGCGTTCCTTTATTAGTCAAGCACGTAAAGGCGGCGCTGATGTATCCATAAATTTGAGCACCGAAGCCAAACAAATCAAGAAATTCGACGACCATTATGAAATCAGCACCCCACAAGGTACATTTATGTCGCGCTTTGTCGTGGTATCGGCTGGGGCGCATAGCCTGCTGCTGGCAAACCAACTCGGACACGGCTTAGATATGTCGATATTGCCGATGGCAGGCAGTTTTTATTACGTACCCAAAATGCTCAACGGCAAGGTCTACACCATCCAAAACGATAAACTACCGTTTGCGGCGCTTCATGGTGACCCAGACTTAATTGAACCAAATAAAACTCGCCTTGGCCCAACGGCGTTGGTATTGCCCAAGCTTGAGCGCTACACTGGCGGCACCTATTGGGATTTTTGGAAAAGCCTCAAACTCGACGGCAAAGTTATGAACGTGTTTTGGGGATTAATGAAAGAGCGCGATATTCGCAACTATATTTTTCGTAATATCGCGTTTGAAATTCCCGGTATCCGTAAAAAACTGTTTTTAAAAGACGCACAAAAAATCATTCCCGGTTTAAAGCTCAGCGATTTAAGCTTTGCCCAAGGGGTCGGCGGATTGCGTCCGCAAGTCATTGACAAAAAAGCCGGCGAACTCAAACTCGGTGAAGCCAGCATCGTGCCTGAAAACGAAAATTTGATTTTCAATATGACGCCCTCACCCGGCGCCACCACCTGCTTATATAACGCCTATCGCGACGCCAAAATTGTTTGCCATGCGCTCGATATTCCACTGCATCGCGAACAACTAGTCAACGACCTGCTGGCAGGCGAAGACTTTGCCTAACCCGATAGCCGTCAATCTGGTTAGCGGATTGCTCGGCAGCGGCAAAACCACCCTGATTCAATCCCTTCTCAAGCTTCGCCCCGCGTCTGAGCGCTGGGGCGTATTGGTGAACGAGTTTGGCGAAATCGGCATCGATGGCGCCACCTATCGTCACCACGACCTACTCGTTGAAGAAGTCAGCGGTGGCTGTATTTGCTGTAGCGCACACGCCAACCTCACGCGCGCACTGCACAACCTCACCCAAAAACCACTTGATCGCTTGCTGATTGAACCAACCGGCCTAGGCCACCCAACGCAACTAATTGACGCTCTCAAACGCTTTAACGGCACACGCAACTTAGCCCTTCGGCACCACTTCACCCTCATTGACGCGACACGATTTAGCGCCGACTTATGGCACAAATCCGCCACTCAACGCGATTTAGCTACCCTTGCCGATTCCGTCATTCTCAGCAAAACCGACCTTATCAGCGAAAGCGAATGCCAACATCAATGTCATCTATTACGCCAACTTGCGCCCAGTATCGACCACATTGAAACACGTGCTGACCTAAAGTTGAGCCTAGCTCGACTGGATCAAAACCGCGAACGCGCCCCCTTCTTGCTACTGCTCACGCATGATCACGCCTTGCCCGCTAAACAAAGCCAGCCACTCAACAGCCAACTTCCCGGTATTTTGCAGGCCTGGATACAGCCAACACAACCGGGCAGCGTAAGCTGGCAATTTGAACCCCGAATTTTATTTAAGCGTCCCGCGGTTAAAGCTTGGTTCTCCCATCCCCCGCAGGGCCTTATCCGCGCAAAAGGCATTATCCGCACCGGCCAACAATGGCTACTGATCAACTGGGTGAATGGACGACTAGACTGGCAAGACATTGCTTGGCGCGAACCCAGCCGCTTAGAAATGCTGTTCGATGCCCCTTTTAACGCTGAGGGTATTGAAAAAAGTTGGCAAGAATGTTTACAAATTCGTGACCTCTAAACCAATCCTTGATATTATCCCCCTCTTATAAAAATCTATAACAGCGGTGCTCGTCCCGTTTGTTAGGCTACAGAAGGAAATTGCATGACCAAGCACATGCCCGATATCGCGTGCCAACCCCACCAGGGCCCACAAGGAAAACTCAACTGGGTCGGAATGAGCGGCATAGAACTGCCGATTCTGGTTCATAGCGTAAACGACACCATTCGCCTATCATCAAGTACACAAGCGTATGTCAATTTGACCGATCCGCAAAGCAAAGGCATTCATATGTCGCGCTTGTACTTATTGCTCGACCAAATGGCAACACAAGAACCCTTAACCGCACAACGCGTCGAAGCGATTTTGCAAGCGTTTATTGCCTCGCATACCGGTTTAAGCGATCATGCACTTGTCGAGTTCCGCTTTGATTACTATGAACGGCGCGCTTCGCTATTAAGTCAAAATAGCGGCTGGAAACAATACCCGGCTACCATTCGTGGCGAACTCAAACAAGGCGAGTATCGCTGTGAAGTGACGTTGGAAGTACCCTATTCCTCGACCTGTCCTTGTTCGGCGGCCTTATCTCGCCAGTTGATCCAACAAGCATTTGAAGCTCAATTTGCTGGTCAAACACTCGACTACCAGCAGGTTTTGGCTTGGCTTGGCACACCCGAAGGCATTTGCGCCACACCACATAGCCAACGCTCCTATGCGCAAATCAAACTTCAACTCAACGCACAGGCCGAGTTGAACCTATCTGCGCTGATTAATCTAGTAGAAGACTGCCTGAAAACGCCAGTACAAGCGGCAGTGAAGCGCGAAGACGAACAAGAATTTGCACGACTCAATGCGAGCAACTTAATGTTCTGTGAAGATGCGGCGCGTCGCTTACAAGCGGCATTCAATCAGCAACCCGAAGTCCTCGACTACTGGCTACGTGTCAACCATCTTGAAAGCCTACACCCGCACGATGCCGTTGCGGTCGTGACCAAAGGTGTGGCCGGTGGATATATAGACGAACCCAACCTTATGGGCTTATTTAACTAAACCGCACACTCGATTTAAAACAAAACGAGCCAAAAGCAAAAGCCGTTTAACCCAGCTGGGTTAAACGGCTTTTTACTTTTTCAACACATCAATTACGCTTTTGTGTTCACATTCTGACCAAGATGATCAGGCAATTTAGCACTCGGGGTAATCGAATCTATCATCGCTAATGCGCCTTGAGTATTAACATCGATCGCTTTTTTCAGCATCGTGATTTGCGCATCTTGCTGTGCATAAGCCTCTTTTTGTGCCAGTGCCGCCGAAACCGCACCACCTGCACTTACGCCCTCTAGGTTCATTACTTACTCTCCTTTTTGTTGCTGCCTTGACACGTTGTCGAGCTCTGTGGCTCTTGATTTGACAACGTATTTTTCGATTGGTCGCAGCGCTGCCCCAACCGACCACACCCACACTCCGGTACCGGATCGATGCCGCCATCGTTTAACGGATGACAACGCCCGATACGCTTTATCGCTAACCAACCGCCACACACCACGCCATGACGCTTTAACGCCTCTATCGTATAGTGCGAACAGGTTGGATAAAACCGACATCGCGGCCCCAAAAGGGGACTGATAAACAGCTGATAGCCTCTCACCAAGCCGACCATCAACCACAATAGCGGGTTATACTTTCTCAACATCAACGGCGTTGCTATCGTTGGGCGCATTAGTCGGCGCCGCTTGCGCCGCCCAATTTGCTAAGCCCTCATGTAACTTGCTGACCCGTGCCAACCAACCTTCGCGTGAATCCTGCTCACCAAAACGCTGCGCTAAAGTGCCAGCCATCATCTCGTCGAACGCACTTCGGGCATTCGCAAACTGCTCGTCCAAGCGAGCAATCGCCTGTTGCCAGGCCTGCAAATATGGGGGGAGTTCAGCCATATCCACACCATAGTCTGCGGCTTGCTCATCGCTTTGTTGCACCGATTGATACTGACTCATTGCCGCTTGCTGATAAGACACCGCGTGTGTCGTAGATTTTTCTAAACTTAAATCTAATGACTGCAACTGGCCAAAATCAATATTTAACGCCACCGCCTGCTCAAAGGCTTTTTCGATATTGCCGTTGTAAAACTCATTTGCCAGCTCATCTACTTGCGCAAAAACATCATAAATAGCCGTCAACTCATCCTCGTTTAAGTCCCCCTCAACCGAAAAGGCAAAACGCTCCTCAAATGCCGTCATTTCCATGGCTTCTCGACTTTCGAAATAACGCACACCTTGCGGCCCTTGTTCGGCCTGCTTCATTTCACTGTAAGACGCATACTGCTCATACAACTGGCGAAAATCCACTGCAACCTTATCACCTTCGCGCGTTTGTAAGGTCATCGTCATGGTTTGTGAATGCTGAAAACCGCTAGTTAAACGTTGCGCAGTTGTCATTTGTTGCGCCTTAGCCGAAGGCACAAACTCATCACGCGCACCACCTTGCTTCGCTTGCTTGGCTTGCTGATCAGCCTCTTGTTTGGCTTTAAGCAAACCGGTCAAATCCGCCGACGACTTATCCTGTGCCTGATTCGGATTCAACCATTTCGTTAAACCGGGTAAATTACTTTGAATTGTCATAATCGCCTCTCTGGTCTGGCCTTGTATGTTTTATTATCTTGTGCTGTCATATCGCCTGCATCTTAGAACACGCTTCTATCTCGCGCTGGCTTGTTATGTATTTTTTATATCGACCAAGTTCGTGATGACTTGAGCAATATTTGGCATAATAGCGCCAACTTTTATTTTTACGAAGGAGGCAAACCATGAATGCCACAATCTGCTTTATTGGCGCGGGCAATATGAGCCGCAGTCTCATTGGCGGCCTCGTCGCCAGCGGTTATCCGGCTGAACAACTCTGCGCCGCCGACCCCAACCCCGCCAGCTGCCAACAATTTAGCGAACATCTTGGCATACGCTGCGTTGCCGACAACCGCCAAGCTCTCGCGCAAGCCGATATTGTGGTCCTAGCGGTGAAACCGCAACAGCTACAAAGCGTATGCGAATCGCTGGCCCAAGACCTACAACAACGCCGCCCCCTTGTCATTTCGGTCGCAGCGGGAGTAACAACCGAAGCCATTAATCGCTGGCTTGGCGGCGAGATGGCCATTGTGCGCACCATGCCCAATACACCAGCCCTGATACAAGCCGGCGCCACTGGATTATTTGCCAATTCCGGGGTTAGCAAACAACAACGTGATGACGCCGAACATATTCTGCGCGCCGCTGGTTTAACCCTTTGGCTTGATGACGAAGCCCAATTAGACGCCGTGACTGCCCTATCCGGCAGCGGCCCCGCGTATTTCTTTTTATTTATGGAAGCGATGGAACAAGCGGCCAAAACGCTCGGACTGGATGAAAAAACCGCACGCCTGCTCACGCTACAAACCGCGTTTGGCGCCAGTAAAATGGCACTGGAAAGCACCGATGATTGCGCAACTTTACGCCGCAAAGTCACCTCACCTAACGGTACCACTGAGCGCGCGATTGTAAGCTTTGAGCAAGATCAACTCGGCGTGATTGTCGAGCGTGCCATGCACGCGGCACACCAACGTGCGCAACAACTCGCCAAAGAGCTAGGAGGCCAACTATGAGTTCACCTGTCGATCAAGCCGGACTTTTTTTACTGCAGTTTTTAGCAGGCCTGGTTATTTTTGTTTTAATGTTACGTTTTTTAATTCGCGCAACGCGTACCGATTGGCGCAACCCGATTGTGATGTTTATCGCAAAAGTCACCAACCCTGTTTGTAAACCTTTTGGCTTAGTTTTGCCTTCAAAAGGGCGCTGGGACTGGGCCGCTCTTGCCGCGGCCTTTAGCGTACAAATCATCTTTGTTTTACTGCTCGGCTGGCTAATGGGACGAGATTTTGCTATCGCGCTGGTACTGATTAGCGCCCTCACCGAAGTGATGAATGTGCTACTAGATATGCTGTTTTGGCTGATTATTATCCAAGTTATTCTCAGCTGGGTGGCGCAAGGCCATAACCCAAATCTCGAGATTTTTCGCCAACTCACCGCGCCGATTTTGGCGCCGTTTCAACGCCTGATTCCACCGATTAGCGGCTTTGACCTATCGCCGATTATTGCGATTCTTGCCATTAAAGTAACGCAAATTTTACTCGTCGGCTCGCTAGCCCAGTTAGGACAAAGCATGATATAAATCAACTTTATATACCAACAGGCACAAAGTCTGCTTAGAATGCACATTGGTTCACTTTATTAAATGCAAGAAAATTAGCGATCATGACAAACAGTATCGGAATTGTTACGCCTCAAACCTTACACATTGACCAGCCGCTTCAACTGGTCAGCGGTGCGCTATTGCCGCAATATGACCTTGTGTATGAAACCTATGGCGAACTCAATGCACAAGCGAATAACGCCGTGCTGATTTGCCACGCGCTGAGCGGCGATCACCACGTGGCCGGCTTTCACCAAGGCGAAACCAAGCCTGGTTGGTGGAACGACTATATCGGCCCAGGTAAACCAATCGATACCGACCGATTATTTGTTGTATGCTCCAATAACCTTGGCAGTTGTCGCGGCTCGACTGGTCCGGCAAGCCTCAATCCCGATACCGGAAAAATATATGGCCTTGATTTCCCAATCGTCACCTGCCGAGACTGGGTAAACAGCCAAAACGCCCTACGCCAACACTTAGGCATCGAACAATGGGCGGCGATTGTCGGCGGCTCAATGGGCGGAATGCAAGTGATGCAATGGGCGATTGACCAGCCTGACAAGCTGCGTCATGCGATTGTCATTGCCGCCGCGCCCAAACTAAGCGCCCAAAACATCGCCTTTAACGAAGTCGCACGCCGCGCCATTATGACCGATCCCGAATTTCACAACGGCCGCTTTATCGAAGCCGGTACCAACCCCAAAACCGGCTTAACTCTCGCCAGAATGCTGGGGCACCTGACCTACCTGTCTGACGACATGATGGGCACTAAATTTGGTCGTGAATTACGCGCAGATAAGCTTAAATACAGCTTTGATGTCGAATTCCAAGTCGAAAGCTACCTGCGCTATCAAGGGGAAAAGTTTGCCACCAAGCAAAACTTTGATGCCAACACTTACTTATTAATGACCAAAGCACTGGACTATTTTGATCCCGCTGCCGAATTTGACCACAATCTAAGCCAAGCTTTTGCGCGCACCCAAGCGAAGTTTTTAGTGGTATCGTTTACCTCCGACTGGCGTTTTTCACCGGCGCGCTCACGCGAAATTGTGCGCGCGCTGCTCGACAACGATTTAGACGTCAGTTATGCCGAAGTGGAATCAGAGCATGGGCACGATGCATTCTTACTGCCCAACAGTCATTACGAAGGTATTTTCCGTGCCTATATGCACCGCGTTATTCAGGAGAGCGCGTCACTATGAGTTTAGAACTTACCCCCGAATTTCAACTGATTGCCGATTGGATTGAACCGCATAGCCAAGTATTAGACTTGGGGTGTGGTGACGGCACCCTGCTCAAACACTTACAAACGACGCGCTCGGTACGTGGTTATGGCATGGAAATAGACCCGCAAAAAAACATCCAAGCCATGCTAAAGGGCATTAACGTTATTCAGAGCAACCTCAACGGCCACGATTTAGAGCACTATTTCGATCCACACAGTGTGGACTATGTCATTATGACCCAAGCCTTACAAGTGGTTAGTCGTCCGGATTTATTGCTAGAAAATATGCTTACCATCGGCAAGCAAAGCATTATCACCTTCCCCAACTTTGGTCATTGGAAAATGCGCGCCCAACTCAGTTTACGCGGACGGATGCCGGAAACCTCCGCCCTGCCTTATCACTGGTACGACACACCCAATATCCACCTTTGCACCTTCAAGGACTTTGAAGACCTGTGTGAACAAAAAAATATTGAAGTGATTGCGCGCTCGGTCGTTAATACTCAACACCAGCGCACATTAGGAATGCGCCTATGGCCCAACCTGCTTGGCGAAGTTGCGTTATACAAAGTTAAAAAACGCGCTTCGAATCAGGCTTGACCAAGCGGGATTTGATACAAACAGAGCCGATTACACGGGATCAGTGTGCGCCTCTTGTCAGGCTTAAAACCGCCTTTCGGAAGATAAAAAGGCATAATTAAACAAAAAAACCAAGTCGGCCAAATCACCGACAAAATCTTGGCATAAAAGCTACATTACGAATAAAATCAGCTTAAAAGGCTACAAAAGCTAAAAAATGATAAATAAAACTTCATCACGCAATGTAAGACGTTTTTTTCGCATTAATATGCCGCTACGTTTCTTCATTACCCCCAGTTCACCGATTAAGGATCGAGAAATCCTTGCATCGGGAGCGAACTATTTCCCGACACCGATTCGCAATCAACTTACGCAACAAAAATTTGAACTGGTCAACTCACTCAATCGCATTCAAGACAGCCGAGAAGCGCTAATAGAAATTTTTGGCGAAATCATCGAACATATCGAGTTTTTCGGCCAATGCTGTGAAGACCTTGCCAAAGGCATAAACCCACGCTTTAACACCACCTACTGGTACACTATCAGCAGCCACCTTCAAGGGCTGAGTAAAATAAAACTGCTTGAAAATAGCTCGCCCAAAACCTACAGCTATCTCAAAATTATCGAAGAAAAATACCTGTTCTTTCTCAACAGCTTGGTGGATGTGCTGTCCAACTCCACGCCGAATCACTTTGCCGCGCGCCACCCTATTCCGTTTGGTTTTAAACTTGACGAACTGGTTGATCGTTTTGCAGATGAAAAATATGCCCGTATCCCACTGGTTAAGTCTATCGTCAGCGCGGCCCACTACATCAACACCTACACAGAAATCTTCCGCCAGATGCACGACGATCACAGCCAACGCCAGCACCCTGAAAATTGGCCGCTACAAATGGCAAACGTCAGTGCCAGCGGTTTGGCGGTTATGATTCGTAAAGGCCTAAAACTTCATGAACACCTCGACGTTTTGCTCTATTTCCCGCAAGATCAACGCGTGCTTAAATTTGACGGCGTGGTCGTAAACATCCAAAGCGATAACGAAGAATACGTTGAGCGCGTTGCGATGAATTTTGAATTTCCCGAAGGCAGAGATCAGCTGTATTTATTAAGCGAAATCCAAAAATACGAAATCGAAGAGTGCTTTGACCTCTAAGGTTACAGCCCACAAAGAGTAAACCACTATGCCCGGCACAAATCATCAAGTTGAAACACAACTTTTAAACAACCTCCCGCTTAGCTTACGCGCCGCGGCGGAGGATCTGCTTAAGCACAACACCCTCAAAACGCTGCTTCTGATGCGCCGCGAAGGCGTGAGTCCTTTTTTACACAAAACCTATCCGAATGTGAATGACATTGAGTGGATAAAAATCATTAATTATGTCATTTTAACCAAGGTGTCTTACTTTGAAATCAACAACCAATTTAGCGGACGCCATTTAGACAAACTGCTACAAATTGCGCAAGACGCGATGGATCTGCCCGACCCCAACCCGATCAACCTCTATCGTGCGACTGAACATCGCTACCCGGTATTCGCTAAAGTCATTAAAGACATCATCACCCTGCGTCAACAACAACTCAAACGCTTACTGGCACAGAAAAATGTACAGGCCGCCAAAAACGCCTAACCATATTTTGGTACCTAAGCTTCCCCTACAACTCAAGTTACCCAACTCCACTTTTAAGAATGTCAAATAAGACGTTACAACCAAATGAACGCTCGGATTCAACAACAAAACGCGGCTATTAACGCGCGGTTACAACTATAACTGCAATTTAAATTAACGCTGTAAGCAAATACTTTAAAGCCATCCACTTAATACTTAAAAACTATGTCTTTGTGGTTCAAAAATGAAATGAGCACACCCCCCCTCTCGATAAATTGTGGTGGGACTTAAAGGCTACTTATTCAAGACACCCAAATGGCAACACCCTAGCATCAAAGAGAAAACTGGATTTAAATCAACACTGCGCTAAAACACGACGGATAATGATTTACACCCTCTGTAAAAAAGCGTAACCTATCTTTCTTTTTTCACATTTAGCAGGCCTGCTTATGTCCATTCGAGATTGGCACCAATACGATCGTCCCCGAGAAAAACTGATTACATTTGGCGCCGCTAGCTTAACCGATGCGCAACTGCTAGCCATCTTTCTGCGCGTCGGCGTTAAGGGTAAAAGTGCGGTGGAGCTTGCGCAAGACCTGCTTGACCACTTCGGCAGCCTACACCAACTACTGCAAGCCGACCGCACACAGTTTTGCCAAGCAAAAGGCTTAGGAGAAGCAAAATACGCCCAACTCAACGCCGTTTTAGAAATGGCGCGTCGCCACTTTGAAAGCGGCCTCAAAAAAGGCGAGGCCTTCAACAACCCCGAACTGAGCGCACGCTATTTTTCACACCAAATCGGCTACAGTGCGCGTGAACAATTTGGTTGCCTACTGCTCGACCAACAACACCAAATGATTCATTTTGAAGTGCTATTTCAAGGCACGATCAACCAAGCCAGCATTCACCCGCGCGAAGTGGTCAAATTTGCCCTCGCACACAATGCCGCCGCTGCCATCATCTGCCACAACCACCCCTCCGGCCTACCCAACCCAAGCCAAGCCGACCTGAACATAACCGCCACCCTCAAGCAAGCGCTGGAACTGATTGAGGTACGCCTATTGGACCATATTATAGTAGGCGATCAAGGACGCTGGCACTCTATGGCACAAGCCCACCAAGTTTAAAATACTTGCCCATTTGCCGTCGCGCACAGCCCGTTGATAAACGGTTTAACGCCATACCCGATCAAGACGATTACGTCTGCAAATACTTAACCCTATGTTCACATCTTACGTGTCGTTGCGGGTTGGAAAACATATTGCCGCTAACCCCAGACAACAAAACAAAATAAGGCTTGCATTCATGCGCTTATTTATGGATAATTCCGTCTTCTTGTTTTTTGGGCAGGTCACGCACTTGCCGTAAAATAGAATTTTTTAGCAAGGCTGTCTTGCTTTGAAGTTAACCAGTTTAAATGAATGGATAGGGGATTGAGAGATGTCTAGAGTTTGCCAAGTCACGGGAAAACGCCCTGCGGTCGGTAACAATGTGTCCCACTCTCACCGTAAAACACGTCGCCGTTTTTTGCCAAATTTACAAGCTCACCGTTTTTGGGTTGAATCTGAAAACCGCTTTGTAAAACTACGCGTTACGCCAGCCGCTATGCGTACAATCGACAAGAACGGAATCGAGTCAGTGCTTGCAGAAATGCGCGCACGTGGTGAGAAGGTTTAATTAGGAGACGGTTATGCGCGATAAGATTAAGTTAGTCTCATCAGCTGGTACAGGATATTTCTATACTACTGATAAAAACAAACGCACCATGGCAGGCAAGTTTGAAATCAAAAAATACGACCCAGTGGTTCGTAAACACGTGATGTTCAAAGAAGCCAAAATCAAATAAGCTCTCGGGCATGGTTATTTGATTGCAAAAACCGACCTCGTGTCGGTTTTTTTATAGCCTAGCGCCAAGCGATCTTCGCGCGTGCCACGCCAGAAAACGCAATAAGACTCGTCACCCAACCTCGTTCCTTGATTGTAATATGTCTTATGCTTTATACAGCCTCTTCAAAGCCTGCTGACCTTTTATTTTTGCACTACGAAGGCGCGATATTTTTTAAGCATTAAATCATGCAACCTTCAAACATTTGTTTGTACCAACAGTCTGGACTGAACACCAAATCGATTCAGCGATGAACTAAAATTAGCTGTATCAATCCGTGACATCGAAATATCAACAGACTTTAGGGCACCGTTATGTTAAAACTCTACAACACCGAACAATGCCGCCAGCTTGATCAGCTCGCCCAACAACAAGGTGTATCGGCTTTTATGCTGATGCAACGCGCCGCAAAATTCGCACTACAGGGCTTACAAACGCGCTGGCCACAAGCCAAACATCTCGCCATCCTATGCGGTCCGGGCAATAACGGTGGCGATGGCTACGCCCTCGCCAAACTCGCTCACCTTGCCGGTTATCATATTACCCTTGTACAACTGGGGGACGCGCCGCGCCAAGGTGCGGCACAGCAAGCACGCCACGAAGCCGAAAGGCACGGCCTGCTCAGCCAAGAGCTCGACTTTTCCCTTTTGTCACAACAAGATGTCATTATCGACGCGCTGTTTGGGATAGGACTTAATCGGCCATTGGATAACGCGTGGCAAACACTGATTCACACCCTCAATCAACTCAACGTACCCATATTGGCATTAGACATACCCTCGGGCCTAGAGGCAAATACCGGACGGATATTAGGCGCGGCGATCGCTGCGGAACTCACCACCTGTTTTATTGTGCCCAAAATCGGCTTATATATTAACGATGGCGTCGATTATGCAGGCCTGGTCATTAGCCATCATCTGGACATCGAAGCCGATATACTAACGCAAGTGCAACCATTGGCCACCAGTTGGCAAAACGAAGACCTACCCGCCCCACGTGCGCGCAAACACAACAGCCACAAAGGCGACTACGGCACTGCACTATTAATCGGCGGCAACGTTACCATGCTCGGCGCGCTGGCACTGGCCGGTCAGGCCTGCTTACGCAGCGGCACCGGACTCGTAAAACTGATCAGCCGCGCCGAACACACCATCGCCCTAACCCAAATCCAACCGGAACTGATGTGTTATGACGAACGACATAGCCAAGCGTTACAAGCACAAGCCGATGTGATAGCCATCGGCCCCGGACTGGGCGACGATGACTGGGCTTGGCACCAATTTGAACGCGTTTGCAACAGCCAGAAAAACCTCGTACTCGATGCCGATGCCTTAAACCTGCTCGCGCTCCAACCTTTGCACTACGAACGCTGGATTTTAACCCCTCACCCTGGCGAAGCTGGGCGCTTGCTTGGCAAGCCCGCCTTAGCCATTCAGCATGATCGTGTTGGCGCGATTGAAGCTTTACACAAACGTTATGGCGGCGTGATTGTACTCAAAGGCGCAGGCACTCTGATTTATGACGGTGAACAACTGGCATTATGCCGCGCCGGCAATCCGGGCATGGCGGTTGGCGGCATGGGCGATGTGCTCACCGGTATTATTGCAGGCCTGCTCGCACAAGGCCTAGAGCTATTTGACGCCGCACGCTTAGGTGTAGAATGGCACGCTCGCTGTGCCGACAAGCTTGCCGACCAGCGCGGACAAGCCCGCTTGCTTCCCTCCGATGTCATTCAAGCACTGTGACCGCTGCCAACATCACAAAATGACACGCGATTTCGCCCTTCACGCTTACTGCGATAAAGAGCCTGATCAGCGTTTTCTAGAATATGCTTAATATCCTGAGCCTGTTCATAAGCGACATGGTAACCACCAATACTGATGGTTATATACCATGGCGTGTTTTTATGAATATCAAACGGACAACTCGCCACCACACGCCGTAATTGCTCCGCTTTTTCACGCGCCGACGAATAATCAATATCCTGCAAAACCACAACAAATTCTTCACCCCCGGCACGAAAAATTGCGTCCTCGCCACGAACGGTTTCGGTCAATAATTCAGCAATACGTTTTAACACCATGTCACCAGCTTGGTGTCCATAATCATCATTGACGTGTTTGAAAAAATCAATATCCAACATCAATACGGCAAACGGCCGTGCTTCGCACTGAAAACGTGACCAGGCCTGCTCCAAAGCCTGCTCCAAAGCCTGCTCCATATTCAAACGATTACGCAAACCGGTCAGCGCATCATGCTCCGCTATGTCTTGTAAATTTTGATTCACTTTGTGCAAAGAAAGCACTTTTTTTAAGCAACGGAAGAAAAATCAACGTCACCTGCGCCAACACCATAAATAAAATAATTAGCCAAACTTGGTTTTTAATTTCCTCAATCCTGGCAAAGCCTTGTTCACCTTCAAGTTGATACTGATTCACCACCTGATTTAGCTTTTGCAACAAGGGTTCGGCGCGATAATTCACCTCATTCCATAACGGACTAGACGGCGCGGCGTGCATCACCTGCTCTACCAATGCAATATAACTATTTACCTCATCAAACAAATCCCCTTCACCAAAATACATCTGCTGTAAAGCGGGCGATAACGCCCCCAAAGGCTCGCGGTCTAAAACCGGACTGAGCAGGGTTAATTGACGATTTTGTAACGCCATCATGTCTAAATGTGACTGCATGCGTGCCAGAAGTTGCTGACGATTTAAACCATGCACCGTCACATCCTCTTGCGGATCTTGCGCCAAGGCTTTTAAACGAAACACATCTAAAGCAATATTCTGACTCAGCATCCGCTGTTTTCCGGCGGTATTGACTAGATAGGCCGTATGCCTTGCGTCGTCCAGCGCCTGAAGTAATAATAGATAAAACACGGCGGCGGTAATCAGCGCAATCAAACTGAGTAACGATAAATCAAACCAAACGCCCTTAAACGGCAATCTCCAGGTTATAAAACGTGAAGCAAACATAAGCACCATCCGATTAAAGTACAAAAACTTTATTGTAATGCAAATAAAGCATAACCAGCGTTGTTATCGGTTTCACCTCTTTTTTAACCTACACAGAGGTGATAGCATAATGACGCTGTTAAAATGCCAACCGGGACTTATAAAACCGGTAAGTCATATGAATTATCACGGCACTATCGCCACTTTTTATATAAACGAGCTTGCTATGCGAACATTTTTTTTTCCTGCGCTAACCCTATCCTTTTTATTAAGCTTTAGCCCTGTCAGCTCTGCCGCACTCCCAGAGCAAGCAGATGCCATCAGCCAACACCTGTCGTTTCTAGGCTATGATGTTAGCCAAGACGATGAACGCTTAATCGCCAAACACGCCAAAAACCAAAACTTAATCATTCGCAAACTCTCCGGCGGCTTATTGCTCACCAGCCATTACAGTGCGAATGCGAAAGGCAAACAACACCGAACCGAACTACTTAATCTCGTCAACCAACTTAACGAAAAATCCATCGCCGCTCGTTACTATATCGATTCGGATTTAGACTTAATTATCGAACGCTACTACCAAGGCGGCTACGACAAAACCAACTTTGGTCTATTTTTAGACACCCTTAATGACGATCAAAAAACCTTTCAAAAATACATCGACGAGTTGATTCAATATTTTGAATAACCCGATGCAAGCAGACCACAGGACGGCGCTATGGCAATAAAACTCGGGATCGTGATGGATCCGATTGAACACATCAAACCTTATAAAGACAGCTCGTTTGCCATGCTGTTGGAAGCGCAACGTCGTGGTTACGAAATTTTTTATATGCAACCACAAGACGTGTATTTACGCAACGCTCGTCCCTTTGCCATCACCAGCGCGCTGAAAGTCTGGGATAAGCGCGCTGGGCAACAAGATGATGGCCAATATTATGGGTTCGGCGCCTCCTCGCATACCGATTTAACCACGCTGGATATTATTTTAATCCGCCAAGACCCGCCGTTTAATAACGACTATTTATACTCCACGCAGATGCTGGAGCTGGCGGAAGCCGAAGGTGTGTTAGTGGTGAATAAACCGCAAAGCCTGCGCGATGCGAATGAAAAACTGTTTGCCGCTTGGTTTCCGCAATGCACACCGCCAACCCTGGTCAGCGCCCAAGCCGATTTACTGCGTGCGTTTGTGACGGAACAGCAGGACACGATTTTTAAACCGTTGGATGCGATGGGCGGTGCGTCGATTTTTCGCGTTAAACACGGTGACCCGAATTTGAGCGTGATTATTGAAACCATGACCGATCACGGCCAGCATCACATTATGGCGCAACGTTATTTGCCTGAAATTAAAGCCGGCGATAAACGCATTTTACTGATTGACGGCGAACCGATTCCTTATGCCTTGGCACGCATACCGCCTACAGGCGAAACGCGCGGCAATATCGCCGCCGGAGGCCGTGGCGAAGGCATTGCCTTAACCGAACGAGACTATTGGTTATGTCAGCAAATTGCGCCCAAGCTACGCGAAAAAGGCTTGATTTTTGTCGGTTTGGACGTGATTGGTGATTACATTACCGAAATCAATGTCACCAGCCCGACCTGTATTCGTGAACTCGATGCCCAATTTGGTCTCAATATCGCCGCAACGCTCATGGATTGTTTAGAAGGAAAACTGGCTCGTGCTTAAACTCCGCTGGCTGATTATCGTGGGGTTTAGCATTGTTGTGAGCGCTTGCACTAAACCTGAACCCTCCATGACACAACAAACCTTTTATGTGTTTGGCACCGAAGTCAGCTTAATCATCGCCGATGCCCCGCCTGAGCAAGCGCAAGCCGCCATTCAAGCGATAGAACAGCGATTTCAACGTTTTCACAGCGAATGGCACGCATGGGAAAAAGGCGGGATGCTCAGCCAAATTAACGCCGCTATCGCACAAAGCCAAGCTATTGCGATCAATGAGCAAACCAAAGCTTTTATCGAAAAAACGCAACAACTCAGCGCGCAAAGTGACTACCTATTTGACCCGGCGATTGGTCAACTGATTAAAATGTGGGGATTTCACGGCGAACACTGGCAAGGCCCACCTCCGTCGGACGCTGAACGACAAGCCTGGCTAAAAACCCGCCCCTCCATTAACGACATCTATTTCGACGGCCATCAGCTGTTTAGTCGCAACCCAAATGTACAACTCGACTTCGGCGGCAATGCCAAAGGTCTGGCGCTTGATCTCGCCAGCGCCATTTTGCAACAACACGGCATTCAAAACGCGATGCTTAATATAGGCGGCGACATCAAAGTACTGGGACATAAAGCCAATCAGCAGGTCTGGTTTATCGGTATTCAAGACCCGAAAAACCCAACCCAAGCCATCGCTAAAATTCACGCGCGTGATGGTGATAGCGTATTCACCTCCGGTACTTACCAGCGCTATTATCAATGGCAAGGCCACACTTTCAGCCACATTATCAACCCCAACACCGCTTGGCCCGCAGACAGTTTTGCCTCGGTCACCGTGATTCACCCCGATGCCACCACCGCTGACACCGCCGCCACCGCGTTGCTCATCGCCGGGCCAAAAGACTGGCAACGCATTGCGGCACAAATGGGCATCGACAACGCATTATTAATCGATCGCGAAGGTCATATTCAGCAAACACCGTCGATGCAAGCCTACGTTGAGTTAAAAAACTAACCAACGAATGCACACGCTTTATCCTGTATTTGTTCTATAATTTACACCATGAATTCAGCCCATTCACTCCAACATCACCTCTTGATTGCCATGCCGAGCTTAGACGAGTCTTGGTTTGCCAAAACCGTGATTTACGTGGTCGATGACAATGCAAAAGGCAGCAGTGGCTTGGTGATAAACAAGCCGCACGACCTACGTGTTGCGCAAATTTTGGAACATTTCCACATTCACGCCGACAGCCAACGCAGCGACCTGCAAGGTACCGTACTCATGGGCGGGCCGGTCGATATGGAACGCGGTTTTATTCTCCATCAGCCCCAGGGCGACTGGCAAAATAGCGTTGACCTGCCCGATCGCCTCGGCTTAACGGTGTCGGAAGACTTTTTACACGCGATTGCCGAAGGCCGCGCGCCACACGACTATCAACTGTGCCTAGGCTTAGCCAGTTGGGCAAAAGGCCAACTGGCCGACGAAATTCAACGCAATAGCTGGCTCACCGCGCCCTACAATGCCAGCCTGCTATTTGAAACCCCGATTGAACAACGCTGGAAAGTCGCCCTAGGGATGCTGGGCGTATCACCGGAGTTTCTGAGCGCCGAGGCCGGTCATGCTTAACTCAAAATCAGCAAAACCGCTTTCAGCAGGCCTGCTAATGGGGTTCGACTTTGGTTTAAAACGTATCGGGGTGGCCATAGGTCAATCCATTAGCGCTAGCGCCAGCCCCATCGCCACCCTTATCAGCCGTGACGGCGTACCCGATTGGTCAGGTATTAGCGCACTTATTGAACGCTGGCAACCAACCGCGCTGGTGGTCGGGCTGCCGATGCATTTAGATGGCAGCGAACAACCCTTCACGCAAAACGCACGCAAGTTCGGCCAACGCCTGAGTGGGCGCTATCAACGCCCGGTGTTTTTTATCGAAGAACAACTCAGTTCTTACGAAGCTGAGCAACGCTTAAAATCGCGCGCCAAACCCGGTGAACTCGATGCCCACGCGGCGCAAATTATTTTACAAAACTGGTTATCCACCCATGACAAATCTTAATTTAGACATACAAGCCCTACTCGACGAGTTAGCCGACGCCATTCGTCAACACCCACGCTTTCATCCCGACATCAAACTTGTCGGTATTCGCACTGGCGGCGAGTGGATTGCACACGCTCTGCACCAACGCCTCAACCTCAGCCAAGCGCTGGGCGTACTCGACATTTCGTTTTACCGTGACGACTTCTCTAAAATCGGCCTGCATCCAGCGGTGCAACCATCGAACATTCCATGGTCGGTGGAAAACGAAACGCTGTTTTTGGTCGATGACGTACTCTATACCGGACGCACTACGCGGGCGGCGATGAACGAAATTTTTGATTATGGTCGGCCAGCCTCGATTACCTTGGTCACTCTAGTTGATCGCAAAGGCTGTCGTGAATTACCGATTCAACCTGATATTTTCGCGTTACAAATGCAATGCCACCAAACCTTAAAACTAACCGGCCCTGAACCGCTAACCATGACCCTGGTTGATCATACGGAGACTGCCTAATGAGTGCGCGCCTAACCCCCCCCAATATCCAACTTGACGAACAAGGTAAGCTCAAGCATTTTTTGACGCTTGAAGGACTCAAACCGCACCATTTAACCGAGATTTTAGACACCGCTGAATCGTTTATTAACCCGCATACCAACGAAATCAAAAAAGTACCGTTATTGCGCGGCAAAACCATTATGAACTTATTTTTCGAACCCAGTACGCGCACACGTACGACGTTTGAAATTGCCGAAAAACGCCTCTCTGCCGATGTAATGAACCTCAATATCAGCGCTTCTGCCACTAAAAAAGGCGAATCCCTGCTCGATACCCTGTGGAATTTGGAAGCAATGCAAGCGGATATGTTTGTTATCCGCCATGCCGAAAGCGGCGCCGCCCATTTTTTTGCCGAACACGTTGCCCCTCATGTGCATGTGCTTAACGCCGGTGACGGCCAGCACGCCCATCCCACGCAAGCGATGCTAGATATGTTTACCATTCGTAAACTCAAAGGTGACATTTACGATTTAAAAGTGGCGATTGTCGGCGACATTCTGCATTCGCGCGTGGCGCGTTCGCAAATTCAAGCGCTCAGCCTGCTCGAAGCACGCGAAATTCGTGTGATTGGCCCTAAAACGCTGATTCCGCCGTTTCCAGAATCCCTCGGGGTACACGTGTATCACGACATGGAAACCGGTTTAGCCGATGTCGATGTCGTCATTATGTTACGCCTGCAAAATGAGCGTATGAAAGGCGCATTACTGCCCAGCGAACAAGAATACTTTAACCTCTATGGCTTAACCGAAAAGCGCTTGACGCACGCCAAACCCGATGCGATCGTGATGCATCCCGGGCCAATTAATCGCGGTGTGGAAATTGACTCAGCGGTGGCCGATGGTCCGCAATCGGTGATTTTGCAGCAAGTCACCTACGGCATCGCCGTGCGCATGGCGGTGATGTCAATTATTATGAGCAACGCCGCGCAACTCGCGCAAGCCCAGGAGCCAACACCATGAATATTGTCATTCAACAAGGTCGTGTGATTGACCCCAGCCAGCATCTCGATGCCGTTACCAATATTTACATTACGCGCGGCCACATTCTCGCTATCGGTGACCAGCCGCCGGAAGGGTTTGTCGCCAACGAAGTAATACAAGCCGAAAACAAATGGGTTTTCCCTGGCTTAATTGATATGCAAGCGCGTTTAGGCGAACCCGGTCAACATCATACCGGCACGATTGCCTCCGAAACCAAAGCCGCCGTAGCAGGCGGTATTACCGGGCTATGCTGTCCGCCCGACACCGATCCGGTCACCGATAGCCAAGCCGTCGCCGAACTGATTCAGCGCCGTGCGCGCCAAGCTGCTACCGCATTTGTTATGCCGATTGGTGCGCTAACACAAAGCTTAAACGGCGAACGTCTCAGCGAAATGTATGCACTGAAACAAGGCGGCTGTATTGCGCTAAGTCAGGCCAATCGCCCGATCCAAAATCCATTAATCCTAAAGAATGCGCTCGATTATGCCGCCTCACACAACCTGCTGGTGATGCTACGCGCAGAAAACCAACAACTCAAAAATAATGGCGTGGCCCATAGCGGCGCAGTCAGTTCACGATTAGGCCTACCCGGTATTCCGCCCTCTGCGGAAACCATTGCACTGGCGCGTGATTTGATTTTAGTGGAAGAATCCGGTGTACGCGCCCACTTCTCGCAACTGTCCTGCGCACGGTCGGTAGAAATGATTCACACCGCGAAACAACGCGGCCTGCCTGTCACCTGTGACGTAGCGATTCATCAACTCCACCTCAGCGAAATGGACGTGATGACCTTTAGCTCACTGACGCATGTTACACCACCGCTACGCAGCCATGCCGACCGCGAAGCCTTACGCATGGGCGTTAAAACCGGCATCATTGACGCGATTGTCAGCGACCACACCCCGCTGGGCCGCGATGACAAACAACTCCCGTTTGGCGAAAGCACACCCGGCATCAGCGGCTTGGAAACCTTACTGGCGCTCACCTTACGCCTCGTCGATGAAGGCGTACTCACGCTATCGCAAGCGATTCAACTCCTCAGCGAACATCCGGCGAATATTTTAGGCTTAAACGTTGGTCGTCTCGCCAAAGGCAACAGTGCAGACCTAGTGATTTTTAACCCCAATGAGGTTTGGCAGGTGCGCAGCGAACACCTCCATTCCGCCGGTAAAAACACCCCGTTTAACGGCTGGGAATTTAATGGTCAAGTTGAAATGACCCTGTTCCAAGGTCGTCCGGTGTATCGCGCTGAAGATCGCTAAATGCACGCCGAACTAATTCGCCAACAACCACAACAAGGCGACTACTGGCTAATTGAGTTAGCATTGGCGTCGCCTTCACCCGCCCCAGCCATCGGCACCAGCCTGCATTGGCAAAATAAGCAGGCCTGCTTATTTCAACACCAAGGAAATCGGGCGCAATTTCTCAGCCGTGCGCCTTTACCCGAGCCGCTGGATTGGACCCAAGTGCGCTGGCAACAACACGCCTGCGCACCCCTCCAATTTGAACACCCCCAGCTTTGGCTCGCCACCGGTTTAGCGCAAGCATCGGTGTTTGCAGCGGCGAAACACTGGCAGCAACACGCTGCAAACAAAGCACCATTTTGTGCCCTATTACACAGCGAGCAAGCGTTTGCATTTACACCCAAACCCGCGCGTTTTGTTTGGCCACTCGCCAACGAAGCCATCGGCGCCTGCGCCCTATTAGAGGACTGGGGTGTCGCCAACCGTTTAGCCCACGCCGACGGCCTGCCCGGTTGCTACGAAGGTCAACTGTCTGCGCTATATCACACGTGGCTAACACAACAACCCACCGAATCCTGCTGGCACATATACGCTTTTTTACCTCACTCGGAATTAACCGCCTTAGCACAACTGTCGCCGCCACAGATGACACTTCATCTCTATGCGACCGACGAAGACGGGTTATTTAGCAACGCGACTTGATTCGATTTTCGCCGACTTTTAAAATTGGCATCTATAATGCTTAGAAAAATAACACGGTCACACAAGGACACTTAGCATGGCGATTGATTTACGTAATGTCGAACCGCTGGGTTCAAAAAGCGTGTTGCTTGAACAAGCCATTCGCAACAATAAAAGCAAACTGAAACCCAACGGCGAAAGTTATCTGCAAAATTTTGATTTTTCCGACATGATTAGCCCGGATTATGAGTGGCTGAATCAAGACAAATCCACTATTCAAAACCTAGTGCATCAAATGGATGCGTCGATTGGTCAACTTGCCGAGCAGTTGCGCGAAATGGGGCAACAAACACGCCATATCGACCAATTTACCCGACGCACCAAAGCCCAATTCGAAGAAGAACAAAAGCTACTGTACAAGCAAATTCATACCTTAAACGGCCTGTTAAAACGCCAAATTGAAGTCATGAATGGGGTCGAAAAACAACTCACCGCTGTTGAAATCAAGCAAAACAACTTTATCCCGCAAATGGGCGTAGGCGTGATTGCCGGACTCATGTCGGCGGTCACGATTCTTGTCACCGCCCCCTGGGTGATGATGCTCATTGAACACCTGCGAACCTAGTCCGTCCATGCTGTTTGAACTAAGCGAACGCCAAAATCTTACGCCGCATGACAACACGCAACCGCGTTATCGTGTGCGCTTGCGTAGCGACCACGCGCTAGACTATGAAGTCGGGGACTGGGTGAGTGTTGTCGGAGAAAACCCGCCGCAACTGGTTGAGCGTGTGCTACAGGCGCTGGCTTGTAAAGGCGATGAGCGCATCCATTTACGTCGCCAAGGCGAACAGCCTTTAGCGCAAGCTTTAACTCAACATATCGAGCTTACGCAACTTGATCCGGCGATTCTAAACCGTTTGGTGCGTCAGTATGGCTATCAAAATTGGTCCGATCGCGCGCAGATGCTGGCCTATGCACAAGGCAAAGACGTGCTCGACTTATTGCACGCTTTTCCGGCATTAGCCGAGCTGGGGGCGAGCTTTATCGACTTGCTCAGTCCGTTAGCACCGCGCTACTACTCGATTGCCAGTGCGCCGCAGCACAGCCCAAACTCGATTGATTTAATTTTCAAACACATTCAATTCGAACGCGCTGATCGTTGGCATCAAGGAGTCGTATCAACTTGGTTAAGCACACAGCCAATCGGGGCACGTATTGAAGCGGACTTAAAAGCGAATTTACAGTTTAAGCCACCACATCAAACTACTACGCCGATGATAATGCTCGCCGCTGGTACCGGTATTGCGCCGTTTATCGGCTTTATGCAACACCGCTTGGCACATTCGGCACACCAAAACTGGCTGCTGTTTGGCGAAACCCATGCCGCCAGCCACTTCTTGTGTCAGGCGCAACTGAGCGCTTGGCAACAGCAAGGCGCGCTTAAGCTCAGCACGGCCTTTTCGCGTGATCAAGCGGACAAAATCTATATTCAAGATAGATTATGGCATGCGCGTGACACCTTTATCGACTGGTGGCAACAAGGCGCGCAGGTGTATGTTTGTGGTAATAAAATCGGCATGGGGCTGGCCGTCGAAGCGACGATAAAGCGGATTTGGCAACAGGCATTTAACTGGGACGATGACACACTTAACCAGGCCTGGTTAAGTGCTAAACAACAAGGGCGCTTACAGTTTGACTTGTATTAAACCATTG
>Ga0172377_10000962_pt1 | contig 28545 bp, 24 predicted proteins | sample Pumphouse3metaG_FD_119749 | JGI IMG/M metagenome (GOLD analysis project Ga0172377, IMG submission 119749) | Leachate microbial communities from a municipal landfill in Southern Ontario, Canada - Pumphouse #3 metaG | ecosystem: Engineered > Solid waste > Landfill > Unclassified | place: Canada... | reverse complement strand
TCTGTGGCTTATGTGTACATCCATTCTGGCAAGTTTGGCGAAGTTCGGATGAAGCCACAAAACTGTGGCAACAAGTTATTCATCCATTCGGCCAGGAAATACAGGTTTTGGATGAAGCCGCAAACTGCTACTCAAGAAATCTTCATCCATTCTGGCAAGTTTGGCGAAGTTCGGATGAAGCCACAAAACTGTGGCAACAAGTTATTCATCCATTCGGCCAATATAAACGAGGTTTGGCTTGCAATTGATACATCACCATGTTATGTTTACAAATAAGGCGCTAATCAGCCTTTTCTATTACTCATTTTCTTACAGATACTTTTCAACAACTACGCATCTTGTCAAACCTACATCTTGTCAAGCACATCTGGAGAACACACATGCAGAAAATCTCAGCAGAATTACTTACAAGGAAGCATCATCTCGAAGGCATCATAAAAAATCTCACGAAAAAGTTGGAGAAGGCCCCTTCTGGCGGGCTCAAATGTTGCAGGCACGGAAATTCATTTTTCTATTATCACACTATGTCAGGAAAGAACAATCGCAGCTATATTCGTTCAAAAGACAGGAAGAAAGCCGCTGCTCTCGCCCAGAAAGAATACTTTCTAAAGGCTCTACGCCTGGCAGAGAACGAACTTGCTCAGATAGATTGCAAATGCAAGTCATATCCAGGCAAAACATATGAAGAAGCAATTCTTGAGATGAGCCAGGGGAAACGTCTGCTTGTTGATCCGATATGGCTCCCGGACAAAGAATTCTTTGAACAGTGGCAGGCGCAGGCATATGTAGGAAAAGGGTTTACTGAGAATGATAAAGATGGATTTTATACCGAAAAGGGTGAAAGAGTGAGGTCAAAATCAGAAGTTTTGATTGCTAATACCCTGTCTCGATTTCACGTTCCCTATCTTTACGAATACCCACTTAAAATCAATGAACTTGGACTGATCCACCCTGATTTCAGGGTCATCAACATTCGTACCAGACATGAGTTTTTCTGGGAACACAACGGTAAAATGAATGACACAACATACGGCAACGGCTTTGCTAACAGATACCAGAAAATGATTCAAAACAATTTCTTTCCTGGTTACAACCTGATCATGACATTTGAATCTGGCGATTATCCCCTGAGCCAGCTGGTTATTGATAAGACTATAAAAGAGTATCTGCTGTAATCTATTGGCCAGTCTCATGATCGAACAAGTAGACTTAACATGATTTTTCCCCGGCGTTGTCGATATTGCTAAGCCAATATTCTTGCCAGTCTCACCCCGCGTAGTCGACGTTCACGTCATAACCCGGGAGTGCCGCTGTCAGCGTAATCACGTAGTTATAGAGATCCGGCGAAATAGCCTGAAGTGCTGTGGGGTTCACAATTGACAATTCAAACGCATCCGCCCATGCTTCACTCTGGTTGTAAAGTGCGGGTGCCGCAGCGTAAGCACTGTAGTTGATGATCTGCGAACCATACGCATTATAATACTTTATCCAGTCATTGCCGTTAGAAATAGCGAAGAGCGTTCCAGTTGCGGCACCGGTTGCCGTATCGATATAATGCCCGGTCTCGTGAATAAGACGATAAGAGTCGATTTTTGTTTTGGCACTCGTATCGGTCTGAATCTCGATGGTTCCATCCTTGACTCTTGTTGTGAAGGCCAGTTCTCCCGAGCTCTGATAAATGTAACTCTGATATGTCGGATGTGTGGTGAGCGCCGCCACTCCAACGCGCGCATCGCCGTATGTAGTAATGCGTTTTGAAGTCATCTTTTCATCGTTGTACGCAATAAGGTAGATTTTCACACCGTCCGCTATGAGACGTTGCTGGACATTTGCCGGCAGCATCAGATAATAAACAGTGTTGTTATAAGCTTCTGTCGTGCTCACTGAAGGCGAAAAATAAAGTGGCGAATTTGGCACCTCGGTAAAACTGCTCTCTGGCAGCGAATGTGCCGCCTTTACCGTTACTCCCGATAAAGGCAGTGCGAATGCAAAACAAGCAGCCATGACCGCTGCACATACAAGGGCGATAGCTTTTCTGAACTTATACCCTCTTCTTTTTTTCGCCATATTCCTCACCTCGAGATATTGTCAATGACCTGTGTGATCTGCTCATCTGAAAGGCCACCGAACTTCAGATACTTCTTAGCCCCCTCGATATAACTGACATTTGTGAGATCTGAGCCTTCCTTTGCACCACTAAGATAATACAGAATATCATTTAATTTTACATCAACTATTGCGTCATACTTTTCAGAATCGCTCTCTTTGGTTATTCCATAATAATTTTCAAATGTTTTCATGAAATCAGCCGTTATTTCTTCCGTATTCGCACCAGCAAGGCACAATATCAATGTACTGACCTGTCCCGTCCTGTCCTCACCCTTCATGCAATGAATGAGATACGGTTCCTGCTTCCCGCAGATTCCAAGAAGCGCATTTGCGGTTGCCTTTGCAAATTTTTCAGAACGAAAATTTACGCCGAGATGCATCGGCAGAACATTTCCTTCTCTGCAAAGTTCTGAATAATAATCAGATGAATAACCTTCAGTTGTCATGTGTGCTGTAATTCCATCTAAACTTTCCGAAAGATTAAGTTCATAACGGATCCCCGTCTGTTCTGCCAACGTGTCTGCATATGCCGCACGGTTAAACGTATTATCGCAAGGTGAACTGGAACGATAGAAAGTATTTGTTTTGATGTTCCCGCCGACAATTTCATAGAAATTCGCGAACTCGGCATCTGAATCAAAATCAGCTCTGTCGTTGGACTGAACAGTTTCCATTGCCTCCTGGATGGTCAGATATTTGCTTTTTTCGTGCATGGTGATAGTCACCTTGCTCTGCGCATTCAGCCCTGCTTTCTCCCACATGGGCTCACCAAAAACATATGCGATTGCCACGTGTCCTATTGCGGGATACCCGCATGCCACAACAGTTCCTGTTCGTCCATAATAGCCATTGTAATAAGGCACGTCCTCAAATTTGACCCCATTGTCAAAACAAATATCAACGCTGTCACCATATGAGAATCCAAATGCATTGAAATCGTCTGTCGTAATCTTCGTTAATGCCGAGCCAATACTCTCATACTCATACACCCCGATCTCTCCTGTCGTCACCGCCGATGATGTACTCTGGCTGACAAGACCTGAAGTATCTGCAGAGTACGTTCTTTGCGGCATCAAAACAAGTAGCATGCTCAGAATCAGTGTAAAAATCAAAACACTATTTGCGGCTTTGTTCTTGTTCATCACATTTCCCTCATAATCTTCCATCACGCGTTCTGATCCCTGCTCCAAAGATAACAATACGCCTGTGTTCTGGCCGCGAACGGCTCATTGTTCTTCAGAAGATCTCTCACTTCGGCTTTCGTGTACCAGCCGGCTTCGATTTCTTCGTATGTCGAGCTGCTCTCGTGAAACTCACCATCAGCTATTCCAACTATACACACATTTTTCTCGTTTGAAAACCCGATTGCAGAATAGCTTATACCAATTGAATCCCTGATTTCAACAAGGTCAAGACCTGTTTCCTCTTTGAGTTCACGTTTTGCTGCGACCTCAGGAGTCTCGCCCGGATCTATAAGTCCCGCCGGGAAGTTATAGACCCAGCTTCCCACTGCCAGTCTGAATTCGTGACTTATAAGGATCTTCTCTCCGGTTGGATCAGTCATTATGAGCACAACAGCATCCACATGTGGGCTCTGCAGATCCTCAATTGTCCGGATGTCAGGATTTCTGCTTATCATCTCATAAGTCTTGGCTTTGCCGTCAACTGTTTCATAATCAAGATCATATCTTGTTATGAAATTGCCGTTATCAACTTTATGTGCACCCTTGAACTCCATATTATTTATTCACCTCGTCATTGTCGAGTCGATGGCGTCGCGGAAAGCATCGCCCACAAAGTTCACGCACACCACGATGAGGATGATCATCACCCCTGGCGGCAGCCACAGCCATGGCATTGAAGTCAGGACTGTCAGCGACTGCGCATCGTTGAGCATGTTGCCGAGACTGGCCTGTGGGGGCTGAACGCCCATACCAAGGAAGCTGAGGGCGGATTCGTCGAGGATTGACTGTGCCATAACGCTGGATGCAAAGACAAGCACAGGCGAAATTATGTTCGGCATTATGTCGCTGAAAAGTATGTATCTGCGCGGCATTCCGGCGATCTCGGAGCTGTGGACAAAATCGGAAGATCTGATTTCCATGACACTCCCGCGCACAAGTCTTGCGACGCCTGGCCAGTCAACGATTCCCAGAATCAGGATTATGTTCCACATCCCCGGGCCCACGATCATCGCCGAAACAAGTACGAGCAGAATGTACGGAAACGACATGAGCATGTCTGCGATCCTCATTATGATCATGTCTGCCACACCGCCAAAATATCCTGAAATCAGTCCGAGCACTGTTCCGATAACAGTCGAAACAAGTGTTGCCATTACTCCCACGAACAGCGAGACTCTCATGCCGTAGAGAAGACGCGACAGAATATCGCGGCCAATCTGATCAGTGCCAAGCCAGTGCTCAGCTGATGGCGGCGCTGCGAAAGACGCTGAGATCTCGGTAGGCTCGTATGGCGCAATAAGCGGCGCTATGATAGCAAGTACGATAAAAACAGCAAGCAGGCAGAAACAGAAAGCGCCCCTCTTGTGATATGTAAACCTTCTTATAATTGAATGAAGATACGATTCGTGCATTTCTCTCCTATACCAGACTCTCAGAAATATTAACCTGTCAGAAAAAGCATCAACCTCTCAGAAATTTTTACCTGTCAGGAAAAACATCCACCTGAAGGTTCAAATGTGACAGCGACTCCGTCACACGTCACAAACCACCAGGCACCCGACGCTCAGTATGCATAATAAGCCTCAACCCCTCATTGCTACTTGATCCTTACTGACGGGTCTGCCACGACATACATAATATCAGTGACAAGGTTCGTGATAAGCACCACGATCGCTGTCAACAGACAAACGCCCATTATGACAGGATAATCGCGCTGCAGGACTGCATTCATTGTCAGCATTCCAAGACCCGGCCATGAGAATATCTGTTCTATTACCACCGCGCCCCCGAAAAGGCCGGGAATTTCCATAGCCAGCACTGTAAGTATCGGCACAAATGCATTTCTGAAGGCGTGGACGAAAATAACTCTCCGCCTGCCGATGCCCTTTCCTTCAGCTGCCCGAAGATACTCTTTGCCGAGGATCTCCAGCATCGAAGACCTGACATACCTTATATTGCGGCCCGTCATTTCAACGCTGAGAACAATTGCCGGAATTATAAGGTATTTAAACTGAACCCCTGAACCGGCAGCTCCGAGTTCTCTCATACCGCTTGTCGGCAAAACTCCCAGCCTTATTCCGAAAATATAAATGAGAATGAGCGCCAGGAAAAAGCCCGGTATGCTCTGTCCCAGAAAAGCCAGTGACTGCAACAGATAATCCGACCTGCTGTGTACATGGACTGCGCTGTATATTCCGGCAATTATTGAAACAAATGTGGATATAATAAGCGCCGTCCCCATGAGTATCAGTGTCGGACCAATGTGCGAAGCAAGGAGCGATGATACCGACTGATATGACTTGTATGAAACTCCCAGGTTGCCACGAAGGAGCTCTCTGAGCCAGTAAAAATACTGGACATAAACAGGCTTGTCAAGCCCGAGATTCTGCGCTTTTTGCGCCAGCATTCCCTCGTTGACCCTTGGGCCTCCCGCGAGTATCTCTATCGGATTTCCGGCAAGCGACATGAGCCCATATTCAATAATCGTTATCAACAACAGCACGAACATCGCTATTCCAATTCGCTTCAAAACATATTTTGCCATTATAGTCCTTCGCTCCTGATCACCGCTCTGCACTTTAATTTATCGACTGGTAATAAGTGATGCAGGATCTTAACTCTACATTTCAAAAATGAACATAAATCCGTGTTTACTCACCAACTTACTATTTCCTGTTCTCAATACATATCGGATTCCAGCACGCTACCAGGTGTTCATCAGTCACATCAACCTGTCTCAGTTCAGGTTCTTCCACTTTGCACTTCTCCGTCGCATATGGGCAGCGGTCGTGAAATCTGCAGCCATGCGGAAGATTTATGGCAGACGGGACTTCGCCCTTTGGAATGTAATGAGGTCTGTCGCGAAGCAGCGGATCAGCTATGGGTGCTGATGAAATCAGCATCTGCGAATACGGGTGAGCAGGATGTCTGAACAGCTCGTCCGAACCACCGATTTCCACTATCTTTCCGAGGTACATGACTGCGACACGGTGGCTCACATAATGAACTATGCCAAGCCCGTGCGCGATGAAAAGATACGTAATGCGACGCTTGTTTTGAATGTCTTTAAGAAGATTCAGGATCTGTGCCTGAATAGAATTGTCGAGTGCCGAGACCGGCTCATCGCAGACTATAAAATCCGGCTCCAGGCTGAGCGCCTTTGCGATCACGATCCTCTGCCGCTGTCCGCCTGAAAACTCGTGCGGATAACGCTCTTTCACGTTGCCCGGTAATCCGACTTCTTCAAGCAGCTTTTCGACGCGGGATGCGACGTTCTCCTTTGTCGCAATGTGGTGGTAAAGCATCGGCTCGGACAGAATATCAAAAACATGTTTTCGCGGATTGAGCGAGCTGTACGGATCCTGGAAAATCATCTGCAATCCTATACGGATGCGCTTTTTTTCATTGCGATCCATAGAAAGAAGATTCTGCCCGCGATAAAAGATGCTTCCCGAATCCGGCTTTTCAATGCCGACAAGAAGCCTTCCGGTCGTCGATTTGCCACATCCGGATTCTCCGACAAGACCGAGCGTTTCACCTTCTCTTATGTCAAAACTCACACCATCCACGGCATGGATGATTTCCTTTTTGGCAAACATGGAAGTCCCCGTCACCGGATAATGCTTTGTTATATTCCGCACACTTATCAGTGCCCCACCGGACGATCGTCCGGAAATATCATCGTTCATTGTTGTACACCAGTCTACATCTCACCATATGCCCGGACCTATTGGTCTTTTCTGATTCTGTATCTTCACTATGTGTTACGCTTTCTGAAGATACTGTTGTCGCTTTAGTTTTGCCTCCAACATCAACGGTCCTTATCGGCTCTCCGCATTCGGGCGTGCTGAAAGGACAGCGGCCTGCAAAACGGCAGCCTTTTATTGTCGAATAATTCTCGGGCACGGTGCCAGGTATAGATTCCAGCCTGGTTCCGGTCTCATCGAGGATTCCGGGAGTTGCTTTTATGAGGAGCTTTGTGTATGGATGTAACGGATTTGCAAATAGTTCGCGGACGTCGGCCACTTCGATTATCTGTCCGGCATACATGACCATTACGCGGTCGGCCAGCTCCGCGATCAGAGCTATATCGTGCGTGATTAGAAGGATCGACATTTCCGATCCTTTGCTTATCGTGCGGAGAAGCCTTATGATCTGCGCCTGGATCGTGACATCGAGCGCCGTCGTCGCCTCGTCCGCTATGAGAAGTTCCGGAGTGCCTGAAAGAGCCATGGCTATCATCGCTCTCTGTCGCATTCCCCCTGATAGTTCGAAAGGATACTTGTTCATTGTCGCGGCGGGATCAGGAAGACCCACTTTGTCAAGAAGCTCCTGCGCTATCGCCGCAGCCTCTTTCTTACTGATTTTACGGTGTGCTCGGATTCCTTCAGTAATCTGGAACCCTATCGTAAAAACAGGGTCGAGGCTTGCAAGTGCATCCTGAAAGACCATCGCGATATTGTCGCCGCGCTGCCTGTCGAGTTCTTTTGAACCGAGGCCAATAAGGTCTATTCCTTCAGGATTCTCCCTGGGCCTCAGCACTGCGCTTCCCTTAACGACCCTGCCGGTTTCCGGGAGAAGCCCCATGATCGCAAGCGAAGTCACACTCTTGCCACAGCCGGATTCCCCGACCACGCCGAGTGTTTCGCCGCGGATCACGTCAAACGACACGCCATCCGTGACCGCGCGGCTGCCTGTATCACTGTCAAAATCAACTTCGAGATCCCTGACCTCGAGCAAATGTTCGTGCAAATGTGAATCCTGTTCTGCCACTTACTTTATCTCCCACTTTTCGACGTGGTTGAAAGCCCCGTAGAGAGAAGGCGTCGCGTTCTGAAGTCTCGTCGAAACAACCTGGGCGTTGCTTATGAAATACATCGAGAACATCGGAACATCCTCTATCATCTTCTCCTGGAGTGTCTTATATGCTGCCTTTACTTCGCTGTCATCTGTCGCCGTCTGTGTCTTCGTGAGCGCCGCATCTACATCTTCGTCAAAATATCCGCCGGTCCAGCTCGTTGTCTCCATGTCTACGAGGTACTGTGCGTCAACGTAGTATTCATTCGGAGTTACTGTGTACTGCACGCTGAACATATCGACGTCATCCGTCCCCGCGACCGACATAAGTGTGTCCATGTCTACCGTGTGGATATTGACTTTGATTCCCACTGTGCTGAGATACTGCTGTATTACCTGGCTGCCCTTGACCATCGCGTCATCGCCTGACCATACATAGTACTCCAGCTCTTTGCTGCTGTCCCACCCCGCTTCGGAGAGGAGTTCCTTAGCTTTGTCAGGATTATAGTCAAAACCTTTGATGCTGCTGTCATAATACGGACTTGCCGAGCTTATGAACCCCTCGCCGACTTCGCCGTGGCCACTAAGAAGTCCATCGACCAGCGTCTGGCGGTCGATGGCATAAACAATAGCCTGGCGGACTCTGCTGTCCGTTATTCTGCTCGTATTGATGAATGTCATCTGATTCATGACAGGATCAGAATATGTCGTTGTTACGTTATCAAGAGCTTCGACCGAGCTCAGATCCGCATTCGGGATGATACCGATCGCAGGCTGAACAAAATCGATCTCGCCGCTCTTAAGTCCTGCGAGAAGTCCGGCAGAATCGACGACCTTGAAGTTGAGCTTGTCGATCTTCGGCGCGCCCAGCGAATAATCTTTATTGGCATGATATGAAATATAGTGTGCCGCATCATATTCATCAAGGAAATATGACCCATCAATGACGGTCGGCTTGTTGAACCATTCCGATGTGGCAAGATCCGCATCAGCCGTGGAGCTTAGTACATGGCTCGGAAGGATCGGGACCCATGTGCAGAAATTGTTCTCAAAAGAAGCTATCGACATCGGATTCACAGCTGTAAAGACCACGGTCTTATCGTCCGTTGCCTTGATTCCCTCAATCTGCGTTGCTCCTGAAGGTGACTGTCCGTTCTCGTCAAAACCTTTGAATACCGAGAAGTCAAAACTTGAGTTGGCAACTTCAGGACTTGAGATCTTGAGCATTGTCCAGACAACGTCCTGCGCCGTCACAGGTTCCCCGTCGCTCCACTTTATATCAGCAAGCTTCACTGTAAATGTAATGTTGTCATCTGTCGTCACTGAATCTGCGAGCAGACCCTCAAAAGCATAATTCTCATCAAGCGCGCCAAGTGGCAGGAACATCATGCTCTGCGCGTAGAGCGCCATAAATGAAACATCGATATTGAGCGGATTTATTGAGCTCAGTGTGCTCGTCACCCCGATATTGACAATATTTTCTCCTGTAGCTGCAGTCCCTGATGCGCCGGCACCTGCAGATCCTGATTCCGCACTTCCTGCAGCTTCTGATGCACCGGCTGCACTACCTGTTGCGGACGCTGCGCTGCTGCCGCAGGCAGTAAGTCCCGCAACCATTGCCACGGCAAGAGCCGCCGCTATGACCTTTGAAGATAACTTTTTCACAATTCCCTCCATGCCTGGATTTTGTCCCGGCTCACCTCGTAATTCAATACCAGGTACATTTACACTGCTTACAATAATTCACATTCTGCAGTTACGTACCACAAACAATAAATCCAGTACATAATACCAAAACCTGTTTCCAATGTGTACTTAAATTTTTATTACATTTCTGCGCTTTTATCCCGGTCATAATCCCGCATTTGTTTTGATCTGATCACTTATTGTCTGTACTGTGTCCGAGACCTGGTAATCAGTCTCCCCAAACAAAAGGCTGTGCAGCCAGACGACTGTCGAGGCAAGGTCGTTCGGCACGATGCATGACTGGTCATCGACCGTCATCAGTGTGCGCAGTTCCTCCGGCGGCATACCTGACGTGTCACTGACATTGAACGCGCCCGCCTGTACTCCCATTTCTGTTATTTCGGACAGATCAAGAGACGTCTTCACCTCGCCGTTCGTCATCATTGTCGCTGCGATCTTTGCAAGTGTGACCGGAGATGCGTTCTTTATCTTTGCAAATGTCTGTGTCAGGACTGTACGCTGCCTCTCCGTCCTTTTGAAATCGTCACCGGATGTGTAGCGTATACGGCAGTACGCCGTCGCCTGCATTCCATCAAGTGTCTGCGTTCCAGCCGTAGTGACAGGATTGTAACTGCGCCCGAGATCGGCCGCCATCGTCGACTGATAATCATTCAGATAATGGATCTCTTCGTCTTCCACCGTTATCTCGATGCCGCCAAGCGCATCAATTATATCTGCTATTCCTCCAAAACCTACAGTAACGTAGTCACTTATATTGAGGTCAAAGTTACTGTTGAGCATACTTACGGCCTGCTCCGCCCCGCCATATGCGTACGCCGCGTTAGCCTTTGTATAAGTGCCGTCTCCGATATCAAGGTAAGTATCGCGATACAGTGAGACAAGCTTTACATCAAATGTTTTGTTATTTATTGAAGCGACCATCATTATATCGCTTCGGTTATTGCCGGATTCCAGGCTTCCGCCCACCGAATCCACGCCAAAGAGTGCAATGTTCGTATAGCCCTCGCCGCTCGTTGTAGCCGATCCGCTTATGCTCTCTTTCACTTTCTCCCCAAAATTCGAGAATACATCATGAATGCTGCAATAGCGCCATCCAAGATAGGCAAAACCAATGATAAGAACTGCAAGGAGGACACGTAAAAATACACTTTTTTTCTTTTTATTCCTGTTATTTTTATCAGTCATATTATGCTACCCGTCCGAGCGTCCAAGAGAGAAGAATCTGAATCCCTCACCGTGGACCTCGCTGCATGGTATCTGAACTGAAAAACTTGTCGGGTCATTTTTCTGTAACGTTTCCTGTAGTGTAGCGACCTGCTTGCAGTCTGTAACGCAGAAGACCATCGACCGTCTGTCGCCCTGATACCCGCCGCTCGCTTCGATTATTGTGCTGCCGCGGCCCAGGACCTCATCGATCATATCGCATGTTTCGCGCGGATGATCAGTGACGATAAGGTTGACCGTGCCCTCATTTGCTCCGATCAGCAGCCTGTTTATCATTTCCGATGATATGAAGCTGATGATAAGTCCCAGTATGATTCCATCTACATCATTGAATATAAGCGCACTTGCAATCAAAACAATCGCTGCCGCGCAGAATTCTATCGTTCCCATAGTAATATGAGGGAATCTGCTCTTTATTGCTACCGAAATAAAATCAGATCCGCCTGAGGATGAGTTTTGACGGTATATGAGTCCATAGCCAACACCCATAAAAGCACCGGCGCAGACGGCCGCCAGCATTCTGTCTCCGTTATAAACAGGCAGGATCGGGGCCACATAGTCCATCATCACTGATAATATCAGCATGCATCTGAGTGATCTGAAAAGAAATCTTCTGCCGATCACCTTTCTGCATAACAGCGCCAGAGGAATATTCAGGATCAGTGACATCCAGCCGAGAGGAAAGCCTGTGAGGCGATATATTATCATAGCGACACCGGTCACCCCTGTCATGGGAACGTTCAGGCTCACGGCAAAGTTCACCGCACCGATAGCAGCCAGAAAACTGCCTGCGATCTCGCCGACCATTATCTTCCATTCACGTTTCCAGTTTATCTTCCTGTTTATTGCCCGAAGCTTATTCTTCATATTACACTGAACTTTCTACTGCAAATTCCTGCAAATTATTTCAACAGTTCGCCCATTAGGAGCCTGTAAATTTCCTCATTCTTCATGAGCCATCTGTCAGCCATTCTCTTCGCCATATCTTCAGTCGGCACGCTCATTTTGAGTCCGATTACCGGTGAACGGTTCTCGTTCACTTCCATATTTACTTCATATTCGCCGGTCGTCTTCTTATAATAACGCGCTGTGGTCTCGCCCTCTGCGCGAAGCTCCATGCCGTTTGTCTTAAGATAATCTTCGCAGTCATTCCTGATATCCGGGTTCAGCTCATTCACGAAGAAATTCAGAGTATCCTCGCCAGACCTGGTAATCCTGAGCATAGTGCGACTGCCCATCGTCTCCATCGAAATGAGATCACTCTCATCAAGCTCTGAAATAGACTGCTGCACCGAAATATAATTATTCGTAAGATTCTGCGTAAGCAGGAAATCAGAAATAGTCGAGTTCGAAATCGGCTCATCGATCCTGTCCAGCATATATAAAATTATCAGTTTATAAACTGTAATTGGCGATTTCAACACTGCCTCCCCCAAAAAAATCGTAACCCCAGAGGTTTGGTTCTTTCAAACCTCTTATGTGAATGCAGAGCATTCACATTTATAGTGTGTTTTCCGGTGTAATACATTCCTCAACAGCTTTTGAAACTGCCTCGGCGCATCTCTTATCAAAGGGTTCAGGGAGAATAAAGTCTTCATCCAGCTTGTCATCCGGCACGAGGGAAGCAAGTGCCTTGGCCGCTGCGAGCTTCATATCTTCTGTAATCTGCCTCGCGTGTCCCTCGAGCGCTCCTTTGAATATTCCGGGGAAAACAAGTACGTTATTTACCTGGTTGGGGAAGTCGCTCCTGCCGGTTCCGATCACGCATGCGCCGCCGGCCTTGGCCTCATCGGGATATATTTCAGGAACAGGGTTCGCCATTGCAAAAATGATAGCATCCCTGTTCATGGTCCCGACCATTTGTTTTGTCACGACGCCCGGCGCTGAAACTCCGATGAAAATATCCGCCCCGACAAGCGCGTCAGCGAGTGATCCTGACTTGTCCTCAAGGTTAGTCACTTCAAGCATTTCTTTCTTGATCCAGTTTAGTCTCTCCGACTTGCTGGAGATTATTCCCTTCGAATCGCAGAGCGTTAGCGTCTTGAAGCCGTATGACAGAAGAAGTTTGGATATTGCGATTCCTGCGGCTCCTGATCCGTTTACCACGATCCTGCAGTCTTCTTTCTTCTTGCCAATGAGCTTCAGCGCATTGATTATTCCTGCCAGCACTATTATCGCAGTGCCGTGCTGATCGTCATGAAACACAGGAATATTCATTGTTTCTCTGAGTCTGCGCTCGACTTCAAAGCATCTTGGAGCGCTGATATCCTCGAGGTTGATGCCGCCGAATGTCGGCTCCAGCATCTGGACTGTCTTCACGATTTCATCCACATCCTGTGTCGCTATACAGATAGGGAAAGCATTCACTCCGCCGAATTCCTTGAAGAGTACTGCTTTGCCCTCCATTACAGGCATTGCCGCGTCAGACCCGATATTGCCGAGTCCAAGGACCGCCGATCCGTCCGACACAACCGCGATAGTATTCTGTTTTATCGTATATTTATATGCCGCGCTCTTGTCATTCGCGATGACCTTGCAGGGTTCTGCGACCCCGGGCGTATAAGCAAGCGCCAGGTCCTCTCTTGTTTTGACAGGTACCTTTGAATCAGTAGATATCTTGCCTTTCCATTCTGCGTGAAGTTCCAGTGCTTTTTCTGCGTTCGTCATTTTTCAAAACTCCCATCATATTTTTTATCAAAACATATCAGTCTTTACGCTTTTTATCACGCGGAGACAAATTCTCACTGTCAGTGTATTTGCTCTCCCCTGTGAGTCTGGCCATGCGCTTTCTCACATCGGCTTCGTGTCCGTTCTCCGATGGATTGTAGAGATCGACGCCGCTGACCTGATCCGGCAGATACTGCTGTCCCGAATAGTGCTCTGTATACAGGTGCGCATATTCGTAACCGATGCCCCGGCCAAGTTTTGATGACGAATTATAATGTGCATCCTGCAAGTACGGCGGGATCGGAAGCGAGCCCGTCTTCTCGACAAGAGCCATCGCATCAAATATTGAGTTAACTGCGGTATTGCTCTTCGGCGCTGTCGCCACATATTCGGCGGCCTGGGCTAGCACTATCTGTGATTCAGGCATGCCAAGTCTCTCGCAGGCCAGCGAACAGTTTGTCGCAACGACTATCGCGTTTGGATCAGCATTCCCGACATCCTCGGCAGCACAGATCATTATACGCCTTGCAATAAACTCGGGTTCCTCCCCTGCGCTCAGCATCCTTGCCAGATAATAGACCGCAGCGTCAGGATCAGACCCTCTCATGCTTTTTATAAAAGCCGAAATTGTATCGTAGTGATTATCCCCGTTTTTATCGTATCTTGCAACACGCTTCTGAATACAATTTCTTGCAACTTCCTGCGTAATATGTATCTTTCCATCCGATGGATCAGGGTCAGTTGTAAGCACTGCGATCTCAACCGCGTTGAGTGCGTGCCTGGCATCCCCATTCGCAATATCTGCAAGAAAGTCCTCGGCATCCTCATCTATCTCGGCACCGTATGAACCCATGCCCTTTTCCTTGTCGTAGACAGCCCGGTGGACAAGAGTTTTGACATCTTCTGCTGACAGAGGCCTCAGTTCGAAGACTGTTGATCTCGAGATAAGAGCTCCGTTCACCTCAAAATACGGGTTCTCCGTCGTCGCTCCTATAAGTGTCACCGTCCCGTCTTCTACGAATGGGAGCAGGTAATCCTGCTGACCCTTGTTGAAGCGGTGGATCTCGTCCACAAAGAGTATCGTCTTTTTCTGATACATGGCAAAACGTTCTTTTGCCGCGTTTACCGCCTCTTCCATGTCCTTCTTGCCCGCGGAAGTCGCGTTCAGCTGCACGAACTCGGCACTCGTCGTGTGGGCTATGACCTGTGCGAGCGTAGTTTTGCCTGTTCCCGGAGGCCCGTAGAAAATGATCGACCCGAGCTTGTCAGCCTTGATCGCGCGGTACAGCAGCTTATCCTTACCTATAATATCCTGCTGACCCACCACCTCTTCGAGCGTCGTCGGCCGCAGCCTTGCGGCAAGCGGAGACTCTCTGCTCTTATTCTTTTGTGATGCGTATTCAAATAAGTCCATAATTTATATATGAAGCTTCCTTTTCGTCAAAACAAGTGTTCCTGTAATTTGCATTATACCATAGAAAAAGCCGTGGCTCTTTTCGAGTCACGGCTTCTTCGCGTCCCTTACTGATCCGCAGACCAGGTCAGAACATATCGATAAATTGCCAGGCAGGGGCAAATATCAACCAATTTTAGCCTTTAACTGCGCCTGCTACCATTCCCTTTATGATCTGCTTCGAGAAACCGAAGTACAGGATAACAATAGGAAGCATAGTGATCAGCATGCCGGCCATGATCTTCGGATAGTCAGAGGCAAACTGACCTTTGAAGTTTGTCATTGCAAGCGGAACTGTCTGTAGTGCCACGTTCTTGGAGCAAAGCACCAATGCGAACGAGAATTCATTCCAGCATGAGAATGTCTGGATGATAGCAACCGTTACAAGCATCGGGCGCGTCACCGGCAGGATGATGCTGAACAGGGTGTTTGTAAATGTGCTGCCGTCTATAGCTGCCGCTTCCTCAAGCTCAACAGGAACCGACTTGATAAACGACTCAATCAGGAAGACCGCTATAGGCAGCCCGAACGCCACATACGGGATTAACAGTGTAAACCATTTGTTAGCCAATCCGAAATCATTGAAAACAATATAAATAGGAACAAGCAGTGAATGAACCGGGATAAGCATGCCCATAAGGAAAAGTACATAAATCACACGATTCATCTTGAACTCTATTCTTGCAAGGAGATAGCCGATGATAAAGCCAAAAAGCAGAATAAAGATCAATGACAGGACTGTAGTTCTTGTTGAATTTATCATTGAAGCACCGATATGGTAGTCTTTGTTTGAAAGGACTTTTACATAGTTAGACCATGTCGGTTCCGTCGGCAATCCGATGATATCCGCATTGAACTGTCTCTTGAGCTTCAATGACGAATAGAACATCCATACCAGCGGGAAGATGCAGGACAGTGAGAACAATATCATAACTGCATTTATTACAACCGCTGCTACTCCTGTTCCAAAACGCTGTCCAGGGGTCCTTGCACTCTTGACCTTAGTCATAACGATCTTATCATTCTTCTTAGCCATTTATTCCACCCCCTTATCTCTCATGATGAAGTTGACGAGCCACTGAGAGAATCCTATGACTACAAGGGATACAACAAATATAGCTACTGAAATGCAGGCGCCATAGCCGAGGTTCTGATTCTTGAAGGATACAATGTATCCGTACAAGGCCATAACCATTGTGGATGTGCCCGGTCCACCTGTTCCTTTCGTCATCGAATAAATGTGGTCGAATACCTTCATGTTTCCTGAAACGCAGAGGGTAATGCAAACAAGGAGACTGTTCTTGATAAGCGGGAGTGTTATATACACGGCTCTCTGCCATGCATTGGCGCCATCGAGTTCAGCGACCTCGAATATTTCCGTATCAACTGCTGCGATTGCCGCCAGCAGAATAACCATATAGTAACCAATGAACTGCCATACAAGAGGAATTGAAACGAGCTGAAGAACAATGTTCTTGTTGCTCATCCAGTTCTGCTGAAGTTCTTCATGTCCTATGGCTCCGAGGAACCAGTTGAGAATACCTCTTCTCTGATCGTAAACCATCTTCCAGATCATACCAATGTAAACAGCTGATATCGTGCTCGGGAAGAAACCGAAAGTACGATGTACGCCTTTAAGTTTGCAGAGGTTTGAGTTGACCAGAAGAACGTTGATGAAAGCAATTCCTATCTGACCTACTATACAAACTATAACAATGAAAATATTATGCTGGAAAGCCTGCCAGAATACGTTGTCGTGTATCAGCTGTACATAGTTGTCAATGCCGATGAACGTCTTCTGCGGACCGCCCTTCCACTGGAAGAAACTGTACGCCAGTGCAACAACCAGTGGTACAAAAACAGAAAAGATGTACCAGATAAGCGGAATGAGCAAGAATCCCCAGACCACTCGCATTTTCGGTTTTATTGCTTTTAACATAAGTGTGCCCCCTTTTCTTTGTTGATGTTGATACTCTCAATTACATGCCTGGACTTTATGTTTCTGTAAAAATGAAGGATCCCAGTCCCTTTTGAGGATCGGGATCCTTCGTCACTTACATTAAACTTAAGTTCGGAAGAAATTCTCCGGATTACTTATTCAGATAGTTTTCTTCGTAGGAAGCCTGTACATCAGCTGCCATATCTTCAGGTGTCATATCGCCTGACATAACTGACTGGAGATCTGTGTTGCAAACGCTCCATACTGCAGGATCGATGTAAGAATCATAGATTTCGCAGGGAGTTGTATCAACATATGACCAGTTGTAGAAGTCCTGTGTGACCTGATCGAACTTTGAAAGGTCGACGTTATCAACTGTTGTAAGTCCGCTGAGTGCATAGTTTGAAGCAACATAGTTAGAGAACTCAGGTCCTGTTACATATTCAATGAAGTCGATGCAAGCTGCAAGTTTGTCAGGATCATCAGCAACCTTGGAATTGATAGCCATGCCATAGCCAAGACCGATGTTCTGTCCGTTTGCATCTTCTGTTGCATCTGCAGGCTGAGGGAGAACTGCAAAACCTATGTTGTTGTACTTCTCTTCATCATCTGCCTTAAGAGTAGCTGCGATGTAAGATTCGTCCCAGTTGCCGCCGATGAATGCTGCAGCATCGCCTGAGATGTAATACTCACGAGCATCTTCGTTTGTTACTGTATTGTAATCTTCATTGAAGATTCCGCTCTGGAAGATGTCCTGTGTGAACTGAAGAGCCTTTACCCAGCTGTCATCTGTGAACTTGGCTGATGTATCCTTGTCGATGATCTTCTGGAACCAGTCTTTGCCTGTATATCTGTCGCCGAGTGTGCTCAGGAAATCTGAGTTAGCCTGCCACTGACCGCCATTACCAAATGCGATTGTGTCAACTCCCTCATCCTTGAAGTATGCCATAGCTGTCTTGACATCATCCCAGTTATCAGGGAATGAATCATATCCGGCATCAGCCCACATCTGCTTGTCATAGATAACTACTGTGCATGTGCCACCTGTAAGTGCCGGAAGAGCATACATCTTGTCTCCGTCCTTGAAAGGTGTGAAATATGACTGGTTGTACTGATCATAATAAGGAGAAGCTTTGATCGTGTCTGTAAGATCCATTACAAGGCCCTGTGAAGCCCAGATCTTTGTGTTCATGCCCTGAAGCAGGAATACATCGGGAAGGTCATCTGCTGCTGCCATTGTAGCGATCTGTGTCTTGTACTCATCGTTAGCCAGAACGTTCTGGTTAAGAGTGATGTCCGGATGAGCAGTTTCCCAGTTGGAGATCATTGTACGGAATCCGTCAGAACCGCCGTTGCCTTCAGACTCTTCTGATGTGCTGTAATGCATCAGGTTGATCTCGCCCTTATATGCAAGTTCTGTAGAATCTGCTGCAGCTGCTTCTGATGTTGCTGCCGCTGCTGCCTCTGATGTTGCTGCTGCAGCCGCCTCTGATGTTGCTGCCGCTGCTGCTGATGTTGCTGCTGTTGCTGTGTCTGTTGATGCCGTTGAACCGCAACCTGCAAGAACAGATGCGACCATGGCAGCACTGAGAACAGATGCTAATAACTTCTTATTCATTTAATATCCTCCTGTCTGTTTTATCGACTTCGAAACTATTTCTCAATCGATTTCGATAATCATCATAGAATAAATACACATCAATGTCAATTAAAATTCATTGTTTATTCACATTTTGCGGTCGATTTGTTGCTATTACATGAAAATGCAATGTGTGTTTTAAGCACATTGCACAAGTGAATGACAAATTATTATCATTCTCCGTTTCCATCGATTTTGCTTTATCGTTTTCGAATGGTTTTAGGAGTTTTCATGCTGTTTTTCCTTTGCGGTCCCTTATCATAATAATGTAGCAAAGCACTATTTATGCGCCATTTCCAAGGCGGATTATGTCGGTCGCCTTCACCTGCATATTACCGTTTGTCCTGCGTCTGGACAAATAGACCGCAAAATTAATTAGTTCGAGTTTTGCCTGTATTTGCGCACTTTTTCAATTCTAAATCGATTTCGTTAAAATTAACTTTGATTAATTATTTGGTTTAGTTTTGGAAAATAATGTGTAATTGCCTACAAATTCAGCCCTTTACTGCACCGACCGCAACGCCGCCAACGATGTACTTGGAAAGAAGCAGGTAGACTATTATGACCGGGAAGATTGAGAACGCTATCATCGCGTAGACCTGTCCCATGTCAAACTTGAGCCAGTCAGCTGAACGGAGCTGTGCGATAAGGATAGGAAGTGTTTTGATTTTGTCCTTGTGCAGGACCAATGACGGAACGAAGTAGTTATTCCAGCTTGAGACGAATGTGAAGATCGCCTGAACAGCGATCGCAGGTTTCATCAACGGAAGCGCGATTGTATTGAAAGTGTGGAACTCGCCTGACCCGTCTATTCTGGCCGCCTCAATAAGTGACAGAGGCAGTGTGCTGTCCATATATTGCTTCATATAAAAAAATGTTATAGGAGCTGCTATCGTGGGAACAATGAGTGGCACAAGTGTGTCATCGAGATGCATCCAGTTGACCAGGTCTACGAAACCAAGAGCGGTGACCTGTGTCGGGATCATCATTATCATCAGTATGAATGTGAACATCGCACTCTTGCCCTTGAACTCATATGTATGGATTGCATATGCTGTCAGAGTGGAGAAATAAGTGCAGAGTATTGCGCTCAGGCCCGCGACAATAAAACTGTTCCTGAGTCCGTACAGGACCGGCAGCGTACCAGTGAACAGGTTGTTCAGATTCTCCTTAAGATGAGTACTCGGCAGTGGCTGGAATCCTCTCGAAAGCTCGCCGTTCGATCTCGTTGCGTTAATGAACAGTATATAAAACCAGATAAGACATAATACCGAAATCAGTATAAGTACTATATATGCTATTACTCTCCTTGGGCCTACGTTAACCTCGCCCTCGTGTTTGTTTTTCTTCATGTTGTCCTCCATTTCAGTTTTCTTCTTTTACCGTAGTAAACCGGTAAACAAGTATGCTCAAAATGCCTGTTATAATGAGCAGTATTACCGACAGAGCTCCCGCCAGTCCATAATTTTTACTGTACAGGTGCTTGTTCAGATACATGATCATCGTCATTGTCGAACGTGCAGGATCTCCGGTTCCGCTTGTCAATATCTGTGGAACATCGTAGAGCTGCAGGCCTCCGATAAGTGATGTGATAACAACATACACGAGAATAGGACGCAGCATGGGAAGTGTGATCTTCCAGAAAATTTGTTTTGACGTAGCACCATCGACTTCCGCCGCTTCAAAAAGTGATGTGTCTATGCCAAGCATGCCGGCCATCAGCAATATTGTTGTATTGCCGAACCACATGAGGAAGTTCATGAAGCCTACAAGTCCTCTCGCACTCCAGGCATGTGTCAGGAATCTGAATGGCTGTGAAATTATCCCGAGCTGCATGAGTATTGAGTTGACCGGGCCACTGTCAGAAAACAAAGTAAAGAACAGCATTGCGAATGCCGAAGCCATTATAAGATTAGGCAGATATATAACTGTCTTGAAAAAGCGCTGCCCCTTTATGTGAAGGCTGGGGTCAGTGAACCATGCTGCAAACAGAAGCGAGAAAATGATCTGCGGTATAAAGCAGATAAGCCACATTATTATTGTATTTCCAAAATACCTGAGCATATCTCCGTTCGTCAGAAGCGTTATGTAATTCTGGAGCCCCACAAAATTGGGGCCGATGACCTTAAGGCCCGATCTGTAGTTCTCGAAGAAGCTTCTGTATACCGTAGTGACCATAGGAACGAGCTGGAAAATAATGAACACTACTATGAAAGGTATCAGAAAAATATATCCCCACCTGTTGTATCTGACGACTTTGCTTGTCTTTTGCTTCATCTCGCCTGCCTCCTGTTTTGCCAGTTGAATTGTCTTTCAACATCAGTACCGAAAAAAAGTGCCTGCCCGGTCTCACCGAACAGGCACCCCGTTTTTCAGTTTGTCAGTATCAGTCTGTTGTAAGTTCAGGATACTTCTCAACGATTGCTGTGTTGAATGCTGCAAGAGCATCATCATATGTTGCATAGCTTCCGTCAAAGTAGCCCTTCATAGCGTTCTGGAACTCTTCGTTGCAGCCCTGATCATAATCAGAGATGTTGGACATATCGACCTTCTCAGCACCTGCTGCAAGCTGCTCGTAAGGGTTCTGTCCGCCGAGGATTGCAAGGTTGCCTGAATCATCTGCCGCAAGTTCTTTAAGAACTGTCTTGCTGTTGACACAGTCTGAATCCTTCTGTGCGATTTCCTTAAGAACTGACTGGTCTGTGCTCATAGTAAGCATGATGTCTTTGTCAAGTGTCGGGTTGTCACTGCCTTCTGCAGCGCAGATCCATGTGCCGCCCCAGTAGAATGACTGAGGTCCTGCGCAGTAGCCCCAACCGCCGTTAGCTGCGATTGATTCTGCATCATCTGCTGAAAGACTGAAGTTGAAGAACCATGCCGGTCCAAAGTAGCAGAATACCTTTCCATCTGCATACTTGCCTTTGCCCCAGTCATCGCCCCAGAGTTCGTATGTATTCTCTTCGCCTGCGTCTGCAAGGGTCTTGGAATCATCGACCCATGCTTTGATATTGTCGTCAACTACAACCTTGCCGTCCTGTACCCAGGGAGCAGATACGTTGTTGGAATATACACGATATGTATCATTAACTGAGCACATTGTGTAGCCGGCTGCCTTAGCCTTAGCTGCTACATCATCAAATTTGCTCCAGTCAGACATAGCATCCTGAACTTCAGCCGGATCGTCTGTTCCGAGAACAGCCTTGGCTGCTTCACGGTTGTAGATCATGCCTGCTGAGCAAGCCTGCCATGATGTTCCTCTCTGATCACCGTTAGCATCTGTAACGATGTCTCTTGTGTACTGATACTGATCAGCAAGATCATCATCTGTAATTCCAAGTTCTGACATGCTCATTGCAACAGGAGTCTCGGCATTTACATACTTCATAGCGTAATCAGCTTCGATGCAATACAGATCGACCTTGTCATCTGCTGCTGCATCAGCGTTTCCGGGAAGTATTGAATCCAGGTTGTTCTGGTATGCGTTGTCATCTGAAGGTGTGATTGTCCATGTTACATTTACATCACCAATCTTGCCATGTGTGTCATCAACCTTCTCATATCCCGGATAATGATCTGTAACACGGCTCTTGAACTCTTCATTCCATACCTGGATGTTGAGTGTTGTTCCCTCTTCTGCCGCAGGTGCCGCCTCAGATGTTGCCTCTGCTGCCGCCTCTTCAGTTGCTGCAGGTGCCGCTGCCTCTGATGTTGCTGCTGCAGCTGCTGTTGTTGCTGTTGTGTCAGCTGCTGTTGATGAGCCGCAGCCTGCAAGGACAGATGCCACCATAGCTGTGCTGAGAACGGTAACCAATACCTTTTTCTTCATGCCTTTGTTCCTCCTGTTATTTTTTATCCGCTCACTACGGATAATATGCGTTCTGGTTCCCCGGGTCTCGTTATTTATCCTGTATTTCCGGTTCCCTTAATCGTTTACGTTCTTTACTATAATCACTCTCTTTAAAACTGTCAAAGGAATTTCAACATTTTCTTCAATTGTTTTATTGAGTTTGTAGCTTTTGCTCAATTATTATGTGATTATATTGTGCATTATTTATATTATGGTGTGGCTTTTGTCGCATTTTCATTGTATCATCAGCTCTCCGAGGGTATTTATGCCTCTAATTAACGTTTTAGTAAATTAAGCACGGCTACCGTTTGCTGTTTCTTAATAATATTGTTCATAAAATGCCGATTTACAGGCATTTGTTGAGCATTGTCAGGCTTGCCGCGTCTGTCAGATCTCAGGTCATGTCCGCCCATAAAAGTTGCTGTTTATGCTGCTGCTGCAGGCTTGCAATTATTTTAAAGTGACGGATTTGCTTGATTATTTGGCGTTTTTTCGCCGCGATCCGGCATTATATGCGCATTAATCAAACGTTTTCGCAGCATATACCAGTCCAGAATTGCCGTTTTTGACGATTTATCGCATATTTCGTTTACGTAAAATTAGGTGTTTTTGCGCATTAAGCTTTATATATTCCTCCTAAATCTCCGAGTTTCATGATTTTCCTGTCTGACAATGTTTATTTCACAGAAAAAGCCTCTCCGCAGACACGGCTTTATATGTCTGTGAAAAGGCTTTTATCACTGCGTTTCCAGTAGAAACTCCTGACCTTATTTCATTTCATTAAGCTTTGTTATCAGCTCATCAATTTCCCGTTTTCCGATTGCTCCGGGCGCAAATGAAAGGAGTTGTCTTATCGGCATGTATTCCATCATGCGTTTCAGCATTGCCGGTGAAATTGCGTCTTTTGACGCATCACTGTCCGAAACAAGGCTGCTGCTCTTCATGTACGATTCAAGGATCGGTGCAAAGATCTTCATTGCTTCAGGATCATCCATTATGTCCCCGAAAGTCGAATTGTCATCCCATACACGGGGAAGTTTTGACGGTGCGGCAAGTTCCACCTTTCCTTCGCATGTCAGACGTCTTGATGAATCTCCGGCATAGATAACATACTCTCCGCTCTCAACATACCAATCGTGGATCTTGTTTTCCCAGTAAGCAAAAGCACTCTTGTCGAGGGCAAATTCAACTGTCTTTGTCTCAAGCGGCCCCAGCGGGATCTTCGCAAAAGCGCGGAGCTCTCTCACAGGTCTTATAACATCGCTCACCGGCTTTCCGACATATAATTGAACGACTTCACTGCCTGCTACATGGCTCTTGTTCGTGACTTTTACGCGGACTTTTACTGTGGCGTTATCGTCCATTACGAGAGCGCTGTCACTTCCGCCCGCTTCTATCTCCATCCCTGTGATCGCGAACTCAGAGTATGAAAGACCGTAACCGAACGGATATCTGACCGGCATATTCTTCTTGTCATAATAGCGGTAACCCACGAAAACTCCCTCGCGGTACTCTGTCCTGTCACCTTCTCCGCCGTAGTACAGATATGACGGATTATCCTCAAGGTGATACGGTATTGATTCAGCAAGATGTCCTGAAGGATTTGCCTTGCCCCAGAGAAGATCTACAGTAGCGCGCCCCACAGCCTGTCCGCCGAGGTACATGTCAAGGATTGCCTTTACGCTTCTGTCATCAGCCCAGTCCATCTCGATCGGTGACCCGTGGTGAAGAACAACGACTGTATTATCATTGATCGCCGAGACTGCCATAATGAGTGAGAGCTGGTTCTCCGGCATCTTCATGTCAGCACGGTCGTATCCTTCTGACTCAAATGACTCCGGAAGTCCCGCAAAAACAACAGCTATGTCAGCTTCAAGTGCCGCCGTCACCGCTTCTGAGAGAAGATCATCCTTCCTGGAATTTTCATTGTCGCCGTCTGAATCGGCGTCATCCAGTGAATAGCCCTGAGCATAAGTGACATCGAGTCCGTCCTCTTTCGCCGCGTCCAGCGCTGATTCCACCTTAAAACTGTTGATATGTGAGCTTCCGCCGCCCTGATAGCGCGGGTGCTGTGCAAATTCTCCGATGAAAGCGACCTTCATTCCCTTTCTGATGGGCAGGATCGGTGGCTGATTCTCATCGCGTTCCCTTGCAGGTCCGCCCATGACCACGCTGACAGGATCGTGAAGATCGATACCATCCCGCTTCATCTCCGGATCAATATAAGGCCCGTTCTTCAGAAGGACCGCGCAGTTCTCTTCCACTGCCGCAGCCATTACATGTTGTTCGTCCTTATTCCACGGTGTCTCAGGCTTCTTGTTCTCCTCATATTCATCGATAAGCGTCAAAACACGTTTTACCGCAATATCTACATCCTTTATATCAAGTCTGCCTTCCTTCACGGCTTTTACTATTTCAGCGTCGTTCACGCCGCCGGATGTCGGCATCTCAAGATCGAGTCCCGCGTGTACTCCCTTTACTCTGTCGCGGACAGCTCCCCAGTCGCTGACGACAAGGCCTTTGAATCCCCATTCATCTCTGAGGACATCGTTAAGAAGCCAGCGGTCTTCCGATACCTGCTCGCCATTCAGCTTGTTATATGAACACATCACAGTCCAGGGCTGTGACTCTTTGACGATTATTTCGAACGCGCGCAGATAGATCTCGCGGAGCGTGCGCTCGTCAATGACTGAATCACTTGTCATGCGGCGGTGTTCCTGGTCATTACCTGCGAAGTGCTTGACGCTCGCACCCACATGTTTTGACTGGAGGCCCCTGACCTCAGCCGCGGCCATACGGCCTGCAAGAAGCGGATCCTCCGACTGATATTCGAAGTTGCGGCCGCACAGCGGTGATCTCTTGATATTCACTGCCGGGCCAAGGTCTACCGCAAGGCCTTCGTGCTGGCAGCTCTCGCCTATTGCTTCGCCGACTGATGTCATCATCGGCGCGTCAAATGAGCACGCTGTCGCGCATGCCGGCGGAAAACATACTGCTTTTATACTGTCGTTCACTCCGAGATGGTCGCCTTCCATGTCCTGCTTGCGCAGACCGTGAGGGCCATCGCTGACCATTATCGCCGGGACCCCAAGCCGGTCGACCTTTTTGGTGTGCCAGAAGTCGGAGCCGGACAGCATCCCGGCCTTCTCCTCCAGCGTCATTTCGCTGATGATCTTCTCAATATCCATTTATTCGTGCCCTCCATTGACTAGCATTAATTCTATTTCTATTCTATCAGACTTACGACTGAAGGGACACGCAAACGCGCATCCCTTCAATCAACATATACCTATGTATGAGGCTTAGTCAAACCTCACTTTTTGCAAAACGAGTATATTTTATTTTACGACCGGCGCCGATGATGTATCGAGGTGCCAGATGTCGCGGTTATATTCCGCTATTGAGCGGTCACTTGAGAAGAATCCGCTCTTCGCGATATTGACGAGCATCATTTTCTCCCACTTTGTCCGATCTTCAAAATCCGCAAAGACCTGATCCTTTACTTTGATGTAATCCTCTAGGTCTATGAGTGCCATGAACCAGTCTTTATTAAGCAGATCATTGTATAGACGTTCCAGGTTTTCTTTGTGACCTGCAGCCATAACTTCAGGTCCCACTATGAAGTCCACTGCCTCTTTGATCACGGGGCTCTTCTCGTAATAATCTTTCGAGCAATAATCCGCATTCTTATAGTGATTAATTACAGTGTCAGAATCGATACCAAACATGTAAATATTGTCATCACCGACAAGTTCGTGTATCTCAACGTTTGCTCCGTCTGAAGTGCCAAGTGTCACAGCACCGTTCAGCATGAATTTCATGTTTGAGGTTCCCGATGCTTCCTTGGATGCAAGCGATATCTGCTCCGAAACATCGCAGGCCGGAATGAGTTTTTCTGCATATGAAACATTGTAGTTAGTGACCATCACAACGTGCATATATTTGTTTACATCAGGATCGTTGTTTACTATCTCCTGCAGGCACTTGATGAGGTGAATAATATCCTGAGCGATTATATACGCCGGTGCTGCCTTCGCGCCAAAAACAAAGTTGAGCGGGCGGACCGGTTTCTTCCCTGATTTGATTTCCAGGTATTTGTGGATGATGTACAGTGCGTTCATCTGCTGTCTCTTGTACTCATGAAGGCGCTTTACCTGAATGTCAAAGATTCCATCAGGCGAAAGCTGAACTCCTTCATTATCAGCAATATATTTGACCAACGCATCCTTATGATGCTGTTTGATCTCAGAAAGCTTTGCGAGCGTCTGGACATCATTCTCGTAATCGAGGAGCTTTTCCAGTTTTGCTGCATCCTTCTTGTAGCCATCCCCGATCTTTGAGGAAATGAAGGAAGCGAGCTCACGGTTGCATGAAAGTAGCCAGCGGCGGAACGTGATGCCATTTGTTTTGTTGTTGAATTTCTGTGGATATATCCTGTAGAAATTGTTGAGCTCTGTCTGTTCGAGGATGTGCGTGTGGATAGCCGCAACGCCGTTTACAGAGAAGCCATAGTGAATGTCGATAAAGGCCATGTGGACCTTATGATCCCTGTCGATTATGTAGACCGACTCGTCGTCATACTTCTCACGGACACGTTTATCAAGTTCTTTGATGTATGGTATGAGCTGAGGTACGACTTTCTCGAGATACTCGATCGGCCATGTCTCAAGAGCCTCGGCAAGGATCGTGTGGTTCGTGTAAGCACATGTTTTGCTGACAACATCTATTGCCTCATCCATTGTAAAAGCTTTCTCTTCGACGAGGATCCTGATGAGTTCAGGGATGATCATTGTCGGGTGGGTGTCGTTGATCTGGATCACTGCGTGCTCGTTCATCTTGCGGAGGTCGTACTGGCGCGCCTTGAGCTCGCGGAGAATGAGCTGCGCCGCATTGCTGACCATGAAATACTGTTGGTAAATGCGCAGAAGTCTGCCCTTTTCTGTGGAATCATCAGGGTACAGGAAGAGTGTGAGGTTCTTCTCAATATCGTCCTGATCAAATGTGATTCCTTCCTCTACAAGACTGTCATCTACTGTCTCGATGTCGAAAAGGCGAAGTTTATTGAGGCCGTTGTCATATCCGACCACATCAATATCATAGAGGCGTGATGTCACTTTGCGTTTGCCAAAACAAACGTCAAAAGTCACATCTGTCTTTGTCTCCCATGACTTGTCTTCGATCCAGGGATCCTTTTCTTCGACCTGGAGATTGTCGACAAATTTCTGGCGGAACAGGCCGTAATGATAATTGAGGCCGATGCCCTCTCCGGGAAGGCCGAGCGTTGCGATAGAATCAAGGTAGCATGCAGCAAGTCTGCCAAGACCGCCGTTTCCAAGTGAAGGCTCCGGTTCAATTTCCTCGATCATCGAAAGTGTTTTGCCGTTTCTCTTTAGGATGTCATTCACCCTGTCATAGATTCCAAGGTTGATCAGGTTGTTGGAAAGAAGCTTGCCGATAAGGAATTCCGCTGAAATGTAATAAACTTTCTTCTCACCCGTGTTCCTCTCGGTTACATCGAGCAGGCGTTTGCAAAGAGTCAGCAGTGCGTAATAGACTTCAACATCACTGCATCTTGCAAGATTCCTGCCGTACTTCTCTTCTACGAGTGAGCAGAGCTGCTCCTCAAGATTAAGTACCATTACGTCACGTTTCATGTTAGTTGCGTTCTGTCCCATTTTGTCCTCCCATGCCGGAGCATCTTTGTGCGACGGCTGCTGCTGTTTTACGGCTGTTCATTGCATGTTTCTGTGATATGGCTGCTGCCTTACTGCTGTTCATTGCATGTTTCTGTGATTGGCTGTTGCCTTACTGCTGTTCATTGCACGTTTCTGTGATATGGTTGCTACCTTACTGCTGTTCATTGCATGTTTCTGTGATATGGCTGCTGGCTTACTGCTGTTCATTGCATGTTTCTGTGATATGGCTGCTGCCTTACTGCTGTTCATTGCATGTTTCTGTGATTGGCTGTTGCCTTACTGC
>Ga0172377_10000961_pt1 | contig 28547 bp, 27 predicted proteins | sample Pumphouse3metaG_FD_119749 | JGI IMG/M metagenome (GOLD analysis project Ga0172377, IMG submission 119749) | Leachate microbial communities from a municipal landfill in Southern Ontario, Canada - Pumphouse #3 metaG | ecosystem: Engineered > Solid waste > Landfill > Unclassified | place: Canada... | reverse complement strand
ATATATGCGCCAAGAAACAAGATAGCAAATACGCCAAAAATTATTAAACCTGGAATTGGGTTAGTTCCATAATTCGACATCATAACTGAAAACCCGATAATGGCGCCAATCACAAATATTACTTGAGCAATGACAAACGAGATTCGAAGTTTATAAAGCGAAACGCGGTTTTCAAAAACGCCGTTATCCTTAATCTCATCATATTTAATCGTGCCTTTTGAAATAACTTCAACGCGCATAATTTCCTTTTCGGATTTCTTTAGGTTTGTGATGCGTTCTTGCGAGTACGGTAGTTGTTCCACCATGTCGATTTTTTGCAAATTGCACGCAATAAGATTCCAAAGAACAATACCGGTTGCAATTATCTCGATATGTCGCTCTTTTGCTCCCTCATCAATATATTGAGCATTAATTATTAGTGCTTGTTCGGAAAGACCTATATAAGTATCATATCGCATGCCTAAGGCCAATAGATTCCGTGACATTTCCGGAATATACGCCTCATTTGCGGCAATTTTATCCAATTTTTCATTTAGGAATTCCCTTAATTCGGGGATGATATTTTCGCCTAATTTAGCAAGACTCATTTTCGAAATAGCGACGCCAAAAACTGCATCCATACTTTCTTCATCAAGTGCGAGAAGTTTTTGATATTCCGCTAACGCTTTATCATAATTTCGCGAAGTATTTAAAGCAATGTTGCCATTTGATATATGTTGAGAATACATTAAACCGAAAAGTTTTTCGGACTGACTAGAAAGGTAGTCTTTTTGACAATGTGGGCAGTTGTTGACAGCCTTTTCTTCATCGAACGCAACTGGCTTTTGACAATGTGGGCAAATGCCTTTTTTCATATTTCTCCTATAAAACGTATGTTAACGTGATTCCAATTATAATAAAGGCTTGACCAATTAAGTAAAAGAGCATGATGTAATAATCGCGGCGTTTAAAGTTTCTGATGAATGTTGCGGTCGTAAGAATTAAATCGCTAGCAAGAAACGAAACACCACCGACAACCCCCAAAATCATATAGTTCGCAAAGCCATTTGTCGACGCAATAATCGAAGTGACTGTAACAAGCAATAAAACCGAGAGATAAAGATTACCAAGTAATGCCATCCATCGATTTTTCGTAATCTTCTTTGAAAATGGATAGCCGGCGATGACAAAGAGCAAAATAGAAAAGCTGACAACCACATAAAACCACCACGGCATCGGCGTACCATTCATCATCACAAAAAGAATTTCGCTAATATAGAAAAAGTGACCGAGAAGAAAGGAAAAAGTTCCTATCATAAAAAGTGGGCGCTTTTTCCAAATTAGGAAAATATCACCGACCATGCCCAAAAATGCGCCAATATAAATAAAGGGATGGTCTGGTAGGATGGTAATTACGGAAATACCGAGAAATAAAAGACAAAGAGGTTTAACCATTTTTCGAAATTTTTCTCGTTCGTTAAAAGCTAAGATTATTTCGGCCAACGAAACGATGACAAACAGACCAAAGAAGATGTAAGTTACAATAGGTATCATAATGAAAATTCCTTGTTTATCTTATCATATATTTCATTCGCTTGTGATATACTTTTTGAGACCCATATGGCCCCTAAAATCGATTTATTAACAGAAAAGATTTATCCTTCACTGCTTCGCTTTGTAACTCCTTTACTATTAATGTGGTTACAAACCTCGGTTTTCGGCATGATTGATTTACTAATAATTTCGAACTACACCGATACTTTTGCCATCGATGCCGTTGCCGGCGGAATTTCGGTTATGAACATTATTATTTATACCGTAGCCGCTTTAACGACCGGTGGCGGAATTCTGATTGGACAATATCTTGGTGCCAAAAAACACGAACAGGCGAAAAAAATTATCGGTAACATGTTTATTCTCTTTGGCATAATTGGATTTGCTATCGCCATCCTGATGGCTTCATTATCGAGCACAATCGTTTCCTGGCTCAACCTTGAAGGACAAGCCAAAATTGACGGATTTAATTATTTAATAATTACTGCGATTGGTATTCCTTTTATTATGGGTTTCAATATAATTGCTTCTCAACTTCGGGCATTCGGAAATTCGCGTTCGCCATTTTTGTTTTTGCTCGTTGCGGCAACGGTTAACATCGTTTTAGATTTAGTTTTTGTAGGTTTGTTAAACATGAGAGCTACAGGAGCAGCTTTAGCTTCGATTATTTCCCAAGTTTGTTCATTTACTGCGGCCATAATTTACCTCCGCGTTCGCAATTTTCCACTCCCTATTAATAAAAGTGATATTCGCTTCAACGCGACATGCTCCAAGATGACGCTCCGCACGGGTTTACCTCTTGCTTTCCAAGATGGAATCGTCCTGATGTCTTTCACAGTGATTATGGCTTTGATTAATCTATATGGTCCAGAGGCTGGATCGGGTTTCGGCATTGGTGAAAAAGTGACTTTCTTTTGCTTTGTACCCCTTAATGCTTTTAGCGCTGCCTTAACAGCCACGACGGCCCAAAACCTTGGTGCCAACCAACTTGACAGAGCCAAAAAATATGCCAAAGCCGGTCTTTTAATGCAAGGTATTTTGGTTACGATTGTTGTCGCTATTTGCGAGATTTTTGCTCCACAAATCGCTTCGCTATTCACGTCTGATTCAATAATTATCGGCTATTCAGCTGCATTTATTCGCATTATTGCCCTTGACGCTTTGCTTTGTATTTTTATCTATATTCTCAATGCTCTTTTTATGGGTTCGGGACACACATCATTTTCAATGTTGCAAAACGTTTTATCCACTTTGTTAATCCGTTTACCGCTTGCATTCATTTTCGTCTTTGCTTTGCGAACTCAGGTAACGGTTTTAGCGTTTGCTTACCCAATTGCTAGCGTTTTCTCTCTAATTGCTTGCCTTATTTACTACAAAATGGGACGTTGGAAAAATATCCGAGAAGACAAGATTCCGATTGTTACCATTATTTCCTAAACTGACTTTTTATAAAGAGCGCGCAGTTCCTTGACACGTTTTTTATAATCTTCACTAATTCTAAATGAATCACATATTTTTTGAATTGCTTTACCAATAATATTGTAATTAAGATTTTTTAATTTGATATAATCAAAAACTTCATTGGGATTATATATAGCTAAATCAGCTAGCAGCCAAGCTTCGGCCATCTGGACGTAATATTCGTTATCGTCATGCATTAACTGAATAATGGCTTTGGTGTGCTCGGGCTCTTTTTGAAAGCCAGTCAAAAAGATGACATATCCCCACCGCCTAACAAATAACATGTCAGACAAGACATACTCTTTTGCTTTTCGATAAACATATTCAAAACCTGGATCCTTAAGAAGAAGCTGAGTCAAAATATCAACATGCCACCAGTCTTGAAGATACTCAAAATGCCTTTCAATAAACAATAACTGCTGATTATAATTATTTATCCGCTTCAATGACACAACAAAATATATGCGATGAATCGCACTATTTTCTCGAATATGTGGATATAAATCGGTGATGTCGGCGTTGTCTATCAAATAATCTTTGGCAATCAAATCAATGTCCTTTGTCCGAATCTTTTTTATTTGATTAAGACGTTTTATTGTTTCTTCAAAAATCATAATCATCCCCCATTTTTAGTACTGAATAAAGTTTATATGTTTTTTATATGGTGACGCAAAAGAAATAATTATAGCCTTGATAGAATAAGATGATGAATCGTGACATTCATCAAAGCATATTTATATTTCAATAATTAGGTTCAGACCGCCAATCGTCAAACCTTCATCCGCTAACAACTGAACTAAATCTTTAATGTTTTCATCATTAATGACGGCTGAAGCTTGAAACCATATGCTTCGTCATTTTTTAACTGAAATATAGTATTACGTTTGCAACATTAACAAAAATACTCTATTGTATGTTTTAACAGTTTACTAACAAATTCATTAACGACAGAAAGGACATGATTACATGGTGCCAAGAAGCGAATATACGAAAAGAAGACTAGTCGAGTCATTGCTCAAATTAATGAGTAAAGGTAAAGGATTCGATAATATTTCAATTCAGGACATCGTTGAAGAAGGTGGCTTTTCGCGTATGGCCTATTACCGCAATTTCAAATCAAAAGCCGATATATTAAGATATCATTTTGATACCATAACAACCGATTTCATCGAAGAAACAAATACTGATTTATATGAAATGCCCTTTGATCAATACCTCACCTCGGTTTTAACTTATCTATTTAGCAATCGAGAACTTGCCTTAACATTATTAGATGCCCACTTGTTTATATACGTGCGGGAGCAATTTGACGCTAAGTTAATCAAGTCAGCAAAAACAGAAGAAGAAGCGCAGCGGTTTATTTTCTTTGCTGGTGGATTATTTAATATTTTCTACCATTGGTTGTTGGGCGAAGGAAAAGAAACTCCCGAACAAATCGCCAAAATAATTTCCAGCTATATTGAACGACCATAAAAAATAAAGTTTCTTGAGCATCGAACGAGGAACTTCCTATTTATTCTTCTTAATAAAGAAACTTTTAATTTTTTGATTAACTTTTTGCAACTGCGAATAAAAAAACGGAATCAAAAGATGGATAATGGCGATAAAAATCGCGGCAAATGCTTGGGCAAACTTATAATTCTCGATATTGAATAGTACAGTATTGGTTCCAAGCGCAAGGAATATAATGACGCCGACGATTATCGCTAGTAAAATACTCGCATAAGAATAAACCAGTGCAATGATTCTTAGTATTTTTCGATTAGATTTTGCAGAGTTAATAAAATTAAACGACATAATTGTTACAAAATAGGCAATTATTGAAAACAAGACGCAAGACAAGATAAGAAAAACACCAAAGGCTATATCTCCAGTGGTTATGTAATAAGGTGCAATTGACATGAAGACAATCATGTACGCAATTGAAACAAACAAGAGCAGGTAAGAAACAATGTTTGCCCGAAACACTTTTCCAAATAGTTCTTTTTGTTGAAAAAGCTTTGATTTTGTCGATTGCTTTTTCCTTTCTATTGTTCCAGAAGCAATATCAATTTGGTATATCTCGTCTTCATCATCTTCTTGGTAATCGTGAATAACAGTTTCTAATGCCTCTTGGTCCTTAATATTCGGATTTTTTTCAAGACAAATTAACGTTTCAGAAGAAGATATCCAAGGAATTGTCTGTTTAAGCACTTCGCGGTGTGAATCATTAATGGGATTGTTCCAGTCCAATAAAAAATATGCAGGATTGGTTTTTTGAATGATTTTTATCGTCGCAATGATTTTATCAAATCGATTTTGGTTTGTTTCAAGAGGAAGCAATCTTGAAGCCACGAGTTCATTTTGCAGTCCATCAATAAGCTTGTTTGTTTTTGGGGATGTGACAAAGCAAACCGCAAAAACAAATATTTTACTTCTGATAAGCATTACGACAATGCGTTCAGTTTCTTCCTCTTGAGGAAAAAACTTTTTGCCATTAATAAAAAAACGTCCTTCTTCAAGAGCTTGATTACGTAGAAGAAGAAAATCAAAAAGATACTTTTTTGCAAAAGACAAGGAGTAAATGCCCTGAGAGAAAACGATATCAATTTTCTCATTAGGTGCTTCATTGGAGACGATAATAGCAGATTTAAGTTCGACCATACAAAGAATTATAACATAGTTTCATACAGCGAATAATGATGATTAAAAAAGAAGAAATGTGAAAATCAAATAACTTTTTTTGCATTTTTCTTTTTCATCATTCAACTAATATAAATCCCATGAAAAAAGCATGGTATTTATTAATAGAAGGCGTGGATGGACAATTTTGATACAAACGTGACGGTTTCTCTTAGAACCGGACACAAGACGTGGAGGGATAAATTTAAATTCTTAAATTCATTTGAAAATCGTTTGATTGAAGTATCGAAATCATTGATCCGAGCGAAAAGAAAAATACTATCAGGCTGATTCCTAATACGATTGCACTACTAATTCTTAGAATCCTTTTGGGATTGTTTTCAAGGTTTCCAAAGTTTAAGGTAGATAGAATAACACTGATCATCGATAGGACAATATAAAAAATGGATATGGGATTGTTTTTCTTTAAAGTAGCGGCGAGGATCGAAACATATCCTGTGACGTGAACCGGCGTAGGATTTTGGATGGAGACATTTGAATAGTCATAACTGCTATATTGATAAAATGGCACGACCGAAAAGATTAATAACAAAATAGAAACTAAAATAGAAGAAATGCTCAATATAGTCCAAAGCCTGTAGTTACTCATGTACGATTTTTCAATTATCGAAATCTTTTCCTCATCTGATAATAGTTCGGTTCCATTAATTCCAAATACGGTTGCAAGTTTTTCAAGGTTTTCGTCGGTCGGAAAAACACTTCCGCTCTCATATTTTGTGATTAAAGTACGTGACACAAAGATTTTCGAAGCAAGTTGCTCTTGGGATAATCCGCCTTCTTTGCGATATTTTCTTATTTTCTCATTTAGTTCCATGCGCTGAGTAATAGTATAAGCCTTTGCGACATTTTATGTAAGGATTGATAGCAAGAATTAAGCCCAAGAAAATACATATACCTTGAAGAATGGCTTATGTAAAAAGTAGCGTAGTGATTCGAAGTTCTAGGCGGGTAAACATCCAATGAATAAATAATATCTGTCTCGATATGTAGTACATAGGCATCATCTTTCGCTGTGCTGGGTAGCCAAGATTCGAATTCACTATGAATGTCAAAATCCGTTTTTATGTATCGTGTATCTAAATACGAAAGAACGTCATCGCTTACCGCCCATGCAAAGCTTTGATAAACGCTCGAAGAAACAGTAATTGATTCAATGTTTGAAGTATCAAATCCGCTGACTTCTTTGAGTGAATAAGTTTCAACATTATTACAACCCGTTAATAACAATAAAGAGATTACTAATAGTATTATTTTCTTCATAATTTCATATTACTAAAGAATGACGGCAAAGGTATGTGAATCAATGTGAATTAGCACATAAGTCGCCTTAGTGGTTTTTATTTAAATAAAAAGGACTGACACATCTGTATCAATCCTGTTGTACAAAGACTGGCGGAGTAAGAGGGAGTCGAACCCTCGCACCAGTTACCCGATCTACTTCCTTAGCAGGGAAGCCCCTTCACCACTTGGGTATTACTCCACGAACGCCATTAAATATAGCATAATGACGCCTTAAACTTCAAACAAATTAATAGGCTTTGGCAAAGTAGACGATTTTATCGGCTTTTTTACCGCACACTGCACATTTATTATCGAAGTGATTATGATCGCCATGAGGCATGCAACGAGCAGTTGCCGCCGTCATCTCTTTGATTTTGTCTTCACACCCGCGTTCACCGCACCACATCATTTTCGCATATCCACCTTCGTCAACGACTTTTTTGAGTTCTTCAAGCGTCTTGACTTCTATGATATGGGTCTTAAGAAATTCCTTGGCCTTACGATACATCTCGTCATGAGTCTCGTTTAAGAGATGGTTAACTTCGTTTTCGATATTTTCGTTTGCGACAAAAACTTTTTTGCCATTAACGCGACGGGCGATGACAACTTGACCTTTTTCAAGGTCGCGCGGTCCGATTTCCAAGCGAAGAGGAACGCCTTTCATCTCATATTCAGCATACTTCCAACCAGGAGTACGGTCGCTATCATCGAGGCTGACGCGAAAGCCGGCTTTTTCTAAACGGGCTTTAATCGACTCAGCTTCCGTTAAAATGCCTTCCTTGCTTTGTTGGATTGGGATAATGATGACTTGTGTCGGAGCCACAAAAGGCGGAAGCACTAAACCATTATCATCGCCGTGAACCATGATAATTGAACCAATTAGTCTCGTCGATACGCCCCAACTGGCCTGATGAGGATTGCGAAGAACATTGTCTTTTCCTTGATAAGTAATCCCAAAAACTTCGGCAAAACCCGTTCCGAAATAATGAGTTGTCCCGCTTTGAAGAGCCTTCCCATCGTGCATTAAGGCTTCAATTGAATAAGTTTCACGAGCCCCAGCAAAACGTTCTTTGTCAGTTTTTAATCCTTTGACAAAAGGAATTGCCAGTAGTTCACTGCCTAAATCATCATAAATATCTAGTACATCAAGAGCATTTTGTCGAGCTTCTTGCTCAGTTGCAAAAATGGTGTGTCCTTCTTGCCACAAAAACTCACTTCCTCTTAAAAATGGCCTTGTTGTTTTTTCCCAGCGAACAACACTGCACCATTGATTGTAAAGTTTGGGCAAGTCGCGGTGCGAAGAAATGATTCTGGCGTAATGTTCACAAAACAAAACTTCGCTCGTTGGACGAATGATTAAGGGGTCATCAATTTTGCTCTTTCCGCCAATCGTGGCGATGAGTGTTTCGGGTGCAAAACCTTCGACGTGTTCTTTTTCTTTGTTAAATAAGGATTCAGGAATAACTAACGGCATATAAACGTTTTGCACGCCAATTGCTTTAAAGCGTCCGTTTAAATAGTTTTGAATTTGCTCCCAGATGGCATAACCATAAGGTCGATAAATAATGAATCCTTTAACCGAAGAATAATCCATTAATTCGGCTTTGCGACACACATCGGTATACCACTTAGCAAAGTCGATGTCGCGACTTGTAATCGCTTCGTTTTTATTTGTTTCCATGTTGAATTTCTCCTTATGAAGCCATGGCTTTTATCTTATTGAGGTTCTTTTGTGAAATCGGTAATATCATCTCATCGCTTGGCGAAATCGCTTCGCTGGCCACATAATGAATGCCGGATTTAATCACAAGTTCAACTGCGTTCCAGTTTTGTAAATCAGTGGCGATGATTGGTTTGTTGTATTTCAATAGTTTTTCAACAAGCGAACGCATCTGCAGACGACGGCGATTATTCGTGTTGATGTCATGAGTCATTTTTTCATCAAGGATGAAGAAATCAAACATATCATAAACGGCTGAATTCAAAAGCAAATCCTTGTCGGCAAGTTTTAAGGCAATTTCATAACCTTTAACTTTATATGTCCTGAGCTCACTAATCATGATTTCATCATCATCGGCTTGATTATCGATGTCATGTTCAGAGAAAACAAGAACGATGTGTGTTTCCTTAATTCTATTAATGTGACCAAAAGTTTTCAAGATGTATGGTTTTTCTTGCCATAAAACATCGAAGAATAATCGTAGATAGTCACCGCTTTTTTCATTAATGAAACGCGAGATAATGTTACGTGAAATCGTTCCGAATAACTCTTTATCGTCCTCGGTGCGAGTGGCGTATTCTTTTAATTCGTTGATCGAATCAAAAAATGTATCAAAGGGCTGAACAAAAGATTGATAGCCCAGTGTTTTCATTTTTTCTGAATCAAGAATTGGACGAAATAGGAATTTAAGTTTCTTATTGCGAATAATGTTTTCAACTTCCGTGCGATTGGATTGCTCGATAGTATCATCGCCGCGCATTCCTTGTTCATACCAAGTAATCAACTCGTTATCCTCTTGTCCGTATGAGGCGACAACCATCGATTGACGAAGCATTTTCTCGGCATCGTTAGGAAAAAACTTATGTTCGACGATTCCCACGGAAATGCCAATTTGTTCAATTAGGCTGTTAAGACTTAAGAAACGATTAATATCATTAATGACTGCGTGGACAAAAAGCATGATACTTGAGTGCGAAGCTAGGCGCGTATCAAAAACGACGATTTCATGTTGTGAGGGTTCAATGTAATGGCGATTTTGCGTTATGTGATTAGAAATCACTTCTTTAATATGAGTAAAAATTAGGCGGTCAAAAGAGCCAGTTTTGTTTTGAGAAGATGATCTTTTGTAAAAGAAATTAAAGTCGACAACAACACCGCGAAAAGGCGAATTGTCTAAGAGTACTCTCGATATTTCTTCCATTGAACTTGCCGTTATGACTTTACCTTCGCTGGCCTTTGGCGGCAAATATCGAAGCAAATAACTCTCGAGATGAATGAGCTCTTTTTCGCGATCGACTTCCTGAACTTGGAGCATTGATAAAAAGTGTTTTCTGTTTTTGCTCGTAAAAACGTCAATTTCAAAATAATTCGCGGCGTTTTTGCCACCATCTATTAAGGATGAAATCCAGTCAATTAATTTTTCCCGTTCAAAATTAGGAAATTGGTTATAAAAGTCAGTAACCGAAATGGTCCGTTGCTCACGAATATTTGAGCGATTAAAAAAACGTACGATATTGTTTTTTATATCAATGATATAAATTCTGACGGTATTAGCTTGTTCTTTGATGTCGTTGCGATACTTTTTGTCACCATACTGGCTGATAATAAAGGTTAAAAACACAATAAAAAGCACAAAAATTAGGCCAATAATGACGACAAATAATATTAGATTAGGTGTGTTTTCAAAATCAAAATCAGGCACTTTGTTAAACCTCGCATACAATTATACACGAATAGTAGCGCGATACAATGCGAGTTATGAAAAATAAGGGCAATCAATCATAGATTGTAACGTGCTATTATGACCAACTAAAAAGTCGCATTCTAATATGGCAGCATTTTATAAACATGTTATAATTAAAAATCGCTGGAGGAATACCCAAGCGGCTGAAGGGGTCGGTTTCGAAAACCGATAGAAGATGCAAGTCTTGCAAGGGTTCAAATCCCTTTTCCTCCGCCATTAAAAAAAGACCGCTAATTCATCAATTATGGATAGAAAACGGTCTTTTTATTTTTGTAACAAAAATTACTTTTTCTTCTTTAGAAGTTTCAATTTTAGTTTAAAAAAATCGAACAATTTGAGAACGTATTTGTTTAACAAGGGAATGGCAATATAAATCGGAACAATTATAAGAGCCGAAAGCGCATAAATAAAACGATAATCGGCGAGATCAATTAAAAGACGATAACTGCCAAATAAGAAAAGGGCGAGAAAACCTAAACCAATGCCCAAAATTATAACAATTTCTTCAAACAAAACGACGTACAAAGCCTTAACTTTATCTTTATGTTTTAATTCTTCGAGAAAATCAACAATCATTAAAACAGAAATTGCAAAACAAACTATTCCGACAACTAGAACCACGACAGCCATGACAATATCTTTTTCAGGATGTGGATTAAATAAATAAGGATAGATGGAAGCGAACAAAATTGTAAACATTGTGGAAAACGCTATAAAAAATAGCGAACTCCCATATTTGAACAAGAAACCCTTAATAGTTGTGGCATCATAGATTATAGTTGGCTGAGTTTCTTTTTTGATTTCTTCCTGCTTTGCTTGTTTTTTATCGATTATAATATTCCCCTGTGCTTCTAAGGAAGAATCATTTTCTATCTCTAGGGCTTTCTCGGCTTCTTTTAATAATACAAATACCATATCGGTTGCGTATTTATTGATTACGGATAGCAGCACTTGATGGTTAATAGAATTTGGCTTATTATTCGAATCAAATAGAACATACGAACAATTAAATTCTTTTAAAATATTTAAAAGTTTATCGAATTTTACTTCGATTTCCTGGCTGCTTGACGGTACTATACTTTTCAATTCAGATATTCTTTTCGATATTTCCTTAACAGATTTTTTTTCATTTTCCCTTTCGCCAATTAAGCAAGTCGTAATGGCAAATGATGATGAATTAATTTCGAACATTCCCAAAAAGACTTTCTTGTCTCGCTTTGGAAAAACACTAATGCCGTCAATTTGAATTTGCCCTTCGGAAAACGTTGAATCGGAAATAGATAATAAATTGAAAATTTGCTTATTCGTATAATCCAAATAATGAATCCCAGCTTCAAAATCCATCGAGGAGTTAACGACTTGTTCCTCATTTTCTTTAAATATGCTGATGTTATTAAGAGAAATCATATGCTTTAATTATATTCTATTTAACAGGCTTAATAAAAAATCTTCCATAAACTTGCTGTAAATTGCTGACGTTAATAAAGCTTTCGGGATCAATTTGACGAATGAGGTTAATGACCTTTTTCGTTTCATAACTTGAGACGACCATGTTGATGATAAATCTCGGTTCACCTGAGAAAGCGCCCACACCTTTAATGATTGTCGCACCATGGGGAATATTGGCAAGAAGCAAAGTGTGGAGATTTTCTTTCTTGGTGACGATTTGAATTTGAACTTTTTTATTGCGCACATTGATAAAATCAATGACAAGCATTGAAGTGAAGAGATACACAATCGAAAATAAAACGCCGGCTGCAGCCATTATCCAAGCATCATTATCAGCTGAAACTAGACTTGGTGAGACAGCCATCAAAAGGGCATAAATCAATATAATTGCTGTGTTGATAATCATTGTATACTTGCCAGTTGGCGTCGATTTTTTAAGCGAGACATAATAGGCGATAACATCCGCTCCGCCGGCAGATAATTCGTACTTAAACGCAATCGCACTACTAAGGCCCGTGCATATACCGGCAAATAAAGCGCGACTGAGCATGCCGCCATGAAGATCAACAAAAGCGCCTAAATCATGTAAAAAGGGAATGAGGCGGAAGGTGCTGACAAAAAGAGATACTAATGCCACGTTAACTAAGGTTAAAACTGCAAAACGAACTCCGATTTTTCGAAACGCCAAGATGATAATTGGAATATTGATAATGATATAAAAAACAGAATAGATAATATCACTATATGGCTCAATTGAAGCGCCAAAAACTAAACTTGCCGCCAAACTTATAGTTTGCGAGATTCCAGAAACACCGCCAGAAACAAAGGAAAGCTCTGCGGTCGCGGGCGTTAAAAAACTAACTAATCCGACAGCAAAAACAGCCGCGGACAGCGCGCACATAAAAAGTGCGATTGCGTACTCAACCGTATATTTAAGCCAAATGTGATCGAGTAAGAAAGAGTTGACGCGGCTCTTAAGAGTATGTTTTTTTGCCATCGTTAGATTTGTCCTTTGATTATTGTAGCAAATGACTATAAAGATATACATTTATTTCATGTAAATGGACTAATTTGCTTTTCAAAAAAGTAAGTTGAATCTATATTTATATAGTGGTATGATTATCGTGCTATATGTTCGGATATAGGAGGAGTCATAAATGAAAATATTAAAGGCAATCGGAGCGTTCTTCGTGCGCATCGGCCATTGGATTAAAGACACAGCATGGGTTCAACCCCTGCTTATTGTCGGTGCTATTTTTGCCGTCATCTTTTCAATTCCATCAATTACTGGTTGGATTGAGGGTTTAGCTGAAGATGCTCGTTCAAGTGAAAAATACTATCAAAAATATCAGCGTTCTCTTGCTGGCGGCGAAACAAGCGAAGCCGACAAACTTATTGCTGACATTCAAGACGGCGATGCAAAAAGCACTATTGGCGAAAAATTCTTCTTAGTTTTCGTTTCTGAAGACTGCCAAGCTTGCAAAGAAAGCAAAGAAGCATTTGAAGAACTTGAAAAAAGATGGACTGGTACTCTCGCTCCAAAAAGTGATGATTTATCATTTAAACTTGTTTCGATTTTCACGGACGAAGAAACTGACGAAGCCACCTCACACGAAACCGCATTCGCTCAATTCCTTGATCGCAATGGTGATTTCTTCACTGAAGCAGCTTTAGTCGGTAAGGATTCTTACTATCACATTAATGGTCATAGTTCCGAAAGCGATCTTGATACTCTCGAAGCTGTTGATCCAGATAACTTCCTCACTCCCACCATTCTATTAGTTGATTTCTCCGATGATTACGGCGGCGTTAGCGAAGTGATGTTTGGGGTGACTGGCGATACCAAATTGCAAAAAGCCGAATTACTACGCGATTGTTGGGATCATGCCAATAAGTTCGAAGGCGACGAATAAAAGCTTTTATTAATCTTTAAAATAACCGCCCTTATATTTGGCGGTTTTTTATTTGTTAATTACTAATAGATGAGTTTGGCCATATCGATAATGACGGCTTTCATGGCCTTTATAAAAAACGTTAGGCAATTCACTATTACTTTCAATGACGATTTTTGCCTTTTTTTGCATTATCGGTGAAGTGAGCAGGCGACTAATAACTGCCTCGTAGTATCCAGATGTATACGGAGGATCAACGAAAACAATATTGATGTACAAATTGTTTCTTTCCAAATAATCGATCATTTCATTGTAATCGCACAAATGAATTTCAACATTGTCATCTTCTTTTAAGAGTGAGACGTTTTTAGTAATTATTTTAATTGGAGTTACGTGCGAGTCGGAAAAAAAGACTTTATGAGCACCACGCGATAAAGATTCGAGGCCTAAAGCTCCGCTGCCGGCAAACAAATCCAAAACAACGGCATGAAGAATACTCCTACCCAAAACTGAAAAGATTGCCTCACGGACCATGTTCTTAGTCGGAAGCACAATCTCACTTGGCGGTGTCTCAATCATACGCGAGCGGTGTTTTCCACCGATAATTCTAATCATTTTTTACCCTCGCAAATGTGCTCCTGAAAGGGTACAAAAAGCTTTTCATTAATCTCTTCGTATAAAATACGCACTTCGCGGAATGCCATTAAATAAGCTTGAACATGATGATGTTTTTCCAATTCGCTTTTGGCTATGAAAAGTCTTTTCTGTGACTCTTTGACTTCTTTTGATTGTTCACCATAGTGACGTAACGCGTCATTATAAGAAGTCTCGGCAAGATCTTTTTGATAAGCAAGCTTCATAACCTCTTCGCTTTCTTCCATCTGCTTTTCGGCTAATTGCATGGCTAAAACACGTTCATCATTTGACAACAATTCTTTTAAATTTTCAATTTTTTGAAGCATCGTTTTATTCATAAGTATTATCATAGCAAATCACAATCAATCATGATACAATCTTTAAACGTAAAGATTATGTTTAAAATTGTAAAAGATACGTCTCTTTCCTTACGAAGCAAATCAAAGCCGGTCGAACTTCCGTTAACAAGCAAAGACCACGACCTTATTTTGCGAATGTTTTCCTATCTTAAAAAAACTCAGGATCCCGCTTTTTTGGAAAAGCATCCCAAAATACGCGAAGGTGTGGGTTTAGCCGCTCCCCAGGTCGGAGTTAATAAACGCATGACCGTTATTTATTATCACGATGCCGAAGGTAAAGAAACCCAATATGCCCTAGTAAATCCCCGTATTGTCGAAAATAGTATCAAAAAATGCTATCTTCTCGTCGGCGAGGGTTGTCTTTCCGTTGATGATAAGCATGAAGGTTACGTTCCGCGCGATAATAAAATAAAAGTTAAAGCATATGATGTTTTAACTGAATCGGATATCGAAATAACCGCACGAGGTTATGACGCAATTGTCTTACAACATGAAATTGATCATCTCGACGGTATTTTATATTATGACCGCATTAATAAAGATAATCCCTTTCAAGTAATTGAAGGCGCGGTTGAAATTGGTTGAATAAAAATTAACCCTTTACTATAATAAGTTTGCTTAATTTTGAAAACGCTATTCATAATTGCTTAATTTTTACATCTATTAAGGAGATTTAATATGTATCAGTCTATTTCTAGTGGCATATCTGTTTATGCCTTGGGTGGTCTTGGCGAAGTCGGTAAAAACATGTACGTCGTCGAAAGTGAATCCACCATTATTATCATTGATTCGGGAGTAATGTTTCCTGGCGCCGAAATGCCTGGCGTTGACTATGTCATTCCCGATTACACACACTTAAAAAACAACCGCGGGAAAATTCGCGCCCTTTTTATCACTCATGGCCATGAAGACCATATCGGCGGCATTCCTTTTCTAATACGTAATGTTCATATCCCAGTTATTTATGCGCCAAAACTTGCCGCCGCTTTAATCAAGCATAAACTTGAAGACATGCGGATCAAAGAACCAGTCAAAATCGTTGAATACGATTCAGATTCTGCTTTTAATGTTAACGAGTTTGCTGTTACCTTTTTCCGTGTCACGCATTCGATTCCGGATGCATATGGGATTTGTATTGACTCGCCCGATGGCCGGATAGTCCATACCGGGGATTTCAAAATTGACCTCACCCCTGTTGGTCCCGATATTCAACTCGACAAAATCGCTCGCATCGGCTCAGAAGGTGTCGATCTCTTGCTAAGCGATTCCACAAATGCCGAAATCGAAGGCTATACTCCGAGCGAAACAAGCATCATTGCCGGCATAAATGAAATATTCGGCAAAGCCGATGGGCGTTTAATCGTCTCTACTTTCTCAAGCAATATTTCACGCATCCAGCAGCTCGTTGAAGCAGCTTTAAAACATAACCGTAAAATCGCTATTGTCGGCCGCAGCATGGAAAACGCTGTTTCGACATCGCGTGCAATGGGGTATATCAAAGTGAGCGACGACAATGTCGTTGATCTTGATTATATTAATAATTATAAACCAAGTGAACTTTGTATTTTATGTACAGGATCTCAAGGTGAACCAATGGCGGCTTTAGCACGAATTGCTAATGGTGAACATAAATCTCTTCGTATTATGCCAGGAGACACCGTTGTCTTCTCCTCGTCGGTAATTCCGGGAAACGGCGTCTTAATCGACCGCATCGTCAATCAACTCGTCCGCCGCGGCGCAAACGTCTTAACAAATTCTATCCTCTTAAACATTCATTCATCGGGTCATCCTGCCAAACAAGAATTACGCTTAATGCTTAAGTTAGTCAATCCCCGCTACTTCATGCCTATCCATGGCGAATATCGAATGCTTAAGCTTCATACCGATATCGCCGTTGATTTAGGAATGGATCGCAATAATACCTTTGTGATGGCTAACGGCGACACGATTGTCTTGCGCAAACGTCGCGTCAGCGTCGGTCCACGCGTTCCTGCCGATGCCATCTATATTGATGGCCGCGATATTAATGGTCTGAGCACCGCCGTTATTCATGACCGCGAAATATTAAAAGACGATGGCATGGTTGCCGTTTTGCTTAGCATTGATTCAAAGGCCAACAAATTAATTGTTCCACCCGTAATTCATACACGTGGATTCGTTTTAGCCAACCATTCCAAATTAATTGCTGAAGGAGAAAAAATCATCACTCAAGAACTGCAAAGAGTAATGGCTGGCAAAGTAACTTTTAACGAGATTAAAAATACAATTCGCAATACATTAAGCAAATATCTTTTTACTCAAACCGAACGTAATCCGATGATTATTCCGGTTATCATGAATCAGAATTAATATGTTGATATTAGCATCAAAATCACCACGCAGAAAAGAGCTTTTAAGCAAGATTTGCAATGTTTTTACGATAATTAACCCCGATATTAATGAAAACGAAAGTCGTAAGCATCCGCACGAACATCCGCTTGATGTCTCGCGTTTAAAGGCTTACCGCATTTTTCAAAATCATCCTGATGATGACATTTTGGCCTGTGACACTGTCGTGATTATCAATGATGAAATTCTCGGCAAACCACGTGACGAAAAAGATGCCTATAACATGCTTAAGAAACTTTCTGGCAGACGCCACATCGTCTTAAGTGGTTATACGTTTATCAATCAACAAAAAGAAATTAATCGGACAGTAAAAACCGAAGTGTATTTTAATGAACTTAATGACGATTTAATCAACCAGTATATAAAAACCGGCTCGCCGTTAGACAAGGCCGGTGCTTATGGCATTCAGGACGGATTTCCCCTCGTTGAACGTATTGTGGGAAGTTACGATAACGTCATGGGTTTTCCAAGCGAAGATATCGCTAAATATTGTTTTTAGCTAATTTTTAAATATTCAGCAATCGATTCTGCCGAACCTTCTAACACAAGAGTGATTTTACTCGACATTTTTATAATTGATATAACGCCCTGCTTCTTTAACTCTTCCTCGTTAAGAAGATTTTTTTCCTTTAACGAAAGAGCTAAGCGCGAACCTTTCGCCGATATAAACTCGATATTGTCTCGTCCCCCTAAAGCCAAAAGAAAGTCATTAGTATTAAAAACAATTTTTATATGTCTCGATTTTTTTCGAATTCCGGAAAGGAAGATAAAAAGAAGAACGATGATAATGACAAAAGCAAAAGAAAGAGCGAGCCAAAGGGCGTTTTCTTCAAGAAATATATTAAAAGGATTTTCGATTAGAAAAATCATTTTTTGTCGATAACGCAGTCGCGAGCATGTGGGCAAGTATTAAAATCCGGACATTCATCAGGATTACAATGAGTTTCAAAAATTCGTCTGGCCTGCGGAATAAAGGAGCGTATTTCTTCTTCGTTATAACCGACCTGAATGCGGCGATCATTAACGACGATTGGCCGTTTCAAAACCGAGGGATTTTCACGAATAAAGTTAATCATCTCCGAGATTGTTAAATTATCAAGATTAACTTTTTTTTCTTTAACTATTTTACTGCGTTCAGAAATAATGTCTTCAGTACCATTTTCGGATTTAAATAGAATTTCCTTTAACTCTTTAGGATCAAGTGCGGCGTTAAAAATATTCCTTTCTTCAAAGGGTATTTGTTGTTCTTCGAACCATTTTTTGACTTTGCGGCAGCTGGAGCAGCTGGGAGATGTGTAAATTTTTATCATAATTTCAATGGTTATTCTATCACATGAGACCGAGTAAGTAGATACTTTTTTCAAATAATAGCCCTTATGGCTAAATTGACACTGATACGTTTCACGCATATAATAGTTAAGACTTAAACGGAGGAAAAAGCATGAACCGCGTCTTAAGTGGAATTAAACCAACCGGACAACTGACGCTCGGCAACTATCTCGGAGCTTTAAAACACTTCAAGAAGTTTCAAGAAACGGGCGATGTTTTCGTTTTTATCGCTGATTTGCATGCTTTAACGCTTCCGATTGAACCCGCAACGCTTCGCACTAACACCCGAGACTTAGTAGCTTTTTACCTTGCAAGTGGTCTTGATTCCAATAAAGCCACCATCTTTTTGCAAAGTCACGTCTCGGCGCATAGTGAATTAAATACTATTTTCCAAAACTATCTTTACATGGGTGAGTTATCACGAATGACACAGTACAAAGATTTGTCTTTCAAAATGAATAACAACGCTATCGGTCTTGGTCTTTTTGCCTATCCGGTCTTGATGGCTGCCGATATCTTACTTTACGATGCGGCTATTGTTCCCGTCGGAGAAGATCAAATTCAACATGTCGAATTAGCTCGTAACCTTGTCAATCGCTTCAATAAACGCTATGGAGACATTTTGATTATGCCGAAAGCTCAAATTGGCAAAGTTGGATCGCGGATTATGTCACTTAGCGATCCGACTAAAAAAATGTCTAAATCAGATCCTAGAGGCGATATTTTCCTTAAAGATGATATGGCGACCATTCGCAAAAAAATCATGGCTTCCATGACTGACTCCGGAAGTGAAGTAAAGTATGACGTCGAAAACAAACCAGGTATTTCAAACTTATTGACAATTTATGCAGCAACAAAGGATATAACCATACCCGAAGCCGAAAACCTTTTTATCGGCTATCGCTACGGAGAATTTAAAAAAGCCGTTGCCGATGCCGTGATTGATGAATTAGGTCCTTTCAAAGAAAGGTATGAACACATTATCAAGAGCAACAAGATAGAAAAGATCTTGGAAGATGGGGCCAAACGGGCGCAAAAAATCGCTAGCATTACCCTGCTTCGCGTCAAAGATGCCGTAGGTTTACTAAATGCCAAATAAAAAGCGTTTAATGATTGCCGTTGATATGGACGGCACCCTTCTTAATACAGAAAAAGTCATCACCCCACGAACGAAAAAATTACTTAGTAAACTGAGTTCTCAAGGTCATTTAGTCGTACTTGCCAGTGGCCGCCCCTCACGAGCGCTTTATCAATATTACGATGAACTAAAACTTAACTCACCACTCGTCTGTTACAATGGCGCTTTTGTCTTTCACCCTAACGATGAAAACTTTCCTCGAGTTGAATTTGAATTTCCAAAAGAAATCGTTAAGGATTTATACAAAAAACTAAAACCTTTTGCTGAAAACATCATGTGCGAAAATGATACCGAAATTTGGATTAATAATGAAGACAAATATCTCGCCAAATTCTTCTGGTATGAAGGAATGAATATACATTATGGTGACCTCGACCAGACACTCGATGTTAATCCGATGACCATGATACTTCAAACAAATAGAGAAAATATCAATGAACAGGCGATTCGCGATATAATCGCCCAATACGAAATGCTTGGTGTTCGCTTTTGGTTTGGACTTTCCTATTTTGAAATATTCTTTAAGGAAGTATCAAAAGGTTCCGGACTATCACAAATTGCCAATTACTACGGAATCGAAAAAGAAAATATTATCACCTTTGGTGATGCTGAGAACGATCTTGATATGTTTGCCATTTCCGGCATTAGTGTGGCGATGATAAATGGCGGTCCTGACATCATTAAAAACGCTCATCGCGTCAGTGTGCAAGATAACGATAATGATGGAATCTATCACACCCTGAAGCAAATTTTAAAAGAAGTTAAAAAGCGCCAGTAATTGATGTGGAGCTTTATTATCCAGCTGGTGGTTGTGAATGCCTTTTCGGCTTTTTTGGCTCTTTAACTATCTCGCCAGCCCGCATTAAAGCTAACTTGGTGATAATCGGACCAACCAGTTCAAAGAACAATACGGAACAAAGAACAACCGTCACAATTTTAACACCAATATCGTGGGGCATCTCATCGGAAACGACTTTAGCCATACCAATTGCCACACCCGCTTGCGGTAGAAGAGTAAAACCAAGATAATGACGAATCGATTTTTCACTCTTAACTGTTAAGGCACCAAGATATGCCCCGAAATATTTACCAACGCTACGCGCAACAATATAAACAATGCCGACAATACCAACCGTAATAATAACTGAAACGTCGAGTTCGGCACCGCTTAAAATAAAGAAAAACATAAAGAGGGGTGGAGTCCATCGATCAACTCCCTCGATAACCATATTTGAATCGCGACGCATATTTGCAAAAACGGCTCCGATCATCATGCATAAAAGAAGTGGTGACAATGAATACCAGTCGATGAAGGAAAATAATGTTGTGATGCCAACGCCAAGAAAAACGGTCGCGATCATTAAAGATAGACGATTAGCCCGCGATTTAAAAAAGCGCATGACAAAAGCTAATAAAGCGCCAAGAGCGGCGCCGATGATAAGAGACAAAAAGATTTCGACTAACGGGGCAATTAAAATTGCATTGACGGTCAATCCGCTGTCCGTTGCCACAACTTTGGAAATGGCTAATAGAATCGAAAAAACTATTAACCCAATCGCATCATCAAAAGCAACGACGGGAAGTAACGTATCGACAACGGGACCCTTAGCCTTATACTGGCGAACAACCATTAAAGTAGCGGCCGGAGCCGTTGCGGTCGCGATTGCACCTAAGGTTAAAGAAAGAGCAACATCGCGAGTAAAGGCAAAAATTGCAACTGAAACGACAATCGCAGTCAGTAATGCTTGAAAAATAGTAATGACAACGACTTTGCTCCCAATTTTCTTTAAAGAGGAAAGTTTAAACTCACAACCAATGCTAAAGGCAATGAAACCTAAGGCAATATCACTCAAAATCGAAAAATTTTCGATTGCTTCGATCGAGAATAAATGTCCGACAAAAGGTCCAAGTAACAAACCGATGATAAGATAACCGGTAACGTTGGGTAAATTGACAAGTTTCATCAATCTTGTCGAAAGGAGCCCCGCCGCTATTGCTAGCCCGAGGATTAGGGTGATATTAAGGTATTCCATTAAACTTCGCTGCCTTCGTAATGACTAAGAGGAACTGAAAACATAAAAGCATCGTTGAGATTTTGCGTTATCTCTTTAATTGTTGAGCGAGCAATTTCTAATTTTGACTGATCAATGACGATTAAAATAGTCGCATTTGATTCGTATTCCTGCTCAACAAGATAACGTGAGCCGCCAAAAATAGGAGGATGGTTAACGTTTGATTCCATCAAAGCATGATTAAGCCCAGTCGAGGGCAAAACAGTTCCTTTAATGCCGAGCTCATTTAACTTTTCAAAAAGACGATGTGCACGCTCGTTATTCTTAAGAATCACAACTAGTAGATGTTTCATAATTTGCTCCTTAATTATATTAGACCTCTGAAAAACAATTTCAAGCAAAAGTCTATGAATTAATATTGAGCTTATCTTTCAACTCCATAAAGAGCTTTTTGGGTCTATCTTTAATCGCCGCGGCGCTTAAACCTTTAATACCAAAATAGAATTTGCATTTTGGTTCGGTGCCGCTCGGACGCACGGATACATTTGAACCATCTTCAAGAATAAGGATGACCACATCGGCTTTGGGTAGATCGATTGTCGATATTTTTGATTCATTAATCGTCACGCTATGAATGTAATCGCGAATCTCAATAACACTCTGTCCATTTAGTTCCTTGATTTCCTGATTGCTTAAACGCGTCATGATGTCGCGCATTTTTTGCATACCGGCTGAGCCTTTAAATTCAACCGAATATGATAGGTCAAGTCGGTAACCATACTTCTTTTGTAGTTCATCATAAACAACATCTAAGGTTTTGCCGTTAAGATGATGATAAAGGGCCATCTCGCAATACATTAAAATGGCCTGGATTCCATCTTTATCACGAGAAAACGGAGCAATTAAACAACCATAGCTTTCTTCATAACCAAATTCGAAAGTCGGACCGCCGTTTTCAATATAATATTGAATGCGGTCACCAATGAATTTAAATCCTGTTAAAAAAGTTTCAACTCTAAGACCATAACTTTGAGCGATTGTTCGCCCTAAATCGGAGGTGACAATCGTATCATAGAAAACCCCGTTATTAGAGAGTAAGCCTAATTTTTTTCGTTCTCCTAATAAATAGTCGATAAGAAGGGCGGCCGATTGATTGCCGGTGAATAATTCATACTCGCCGGTGCTCGAACGATAGCTTACGCCAACGCGGTCGCCATCAGGATCAGTCATGACAATGAGATGTGCACCGATTTCCTTTGCTAATTTGATTGGTTCGATATACGACTTTTTTTCTTCAGGGTTTGCGGATAAGGTACCCTTAAAATCTGGATCCGGTTCCACTTGCGAAAGGACAGGATAAACCTCATAACCACAATCATTAAACACCCGCATGGCGTTAACGTAACTCGTGCCATGATTAGGCGTATAAACAATTTTAAATCCTTCTTTATTTAAGTGAGGATTAAGTTGGATGCCTTTGACTAAACGAACATATTGGTCATCAACATCCTTTTCTAAAACGAAGATTTTGCCCCGATTAAGACTATCTGGTATTTCCAGGGTTAATTCATCAGGAAGAGCATCGATGATTTTGATTAAGCTGTTTATTTTATTGGGTACTAACTGACAACCATGCTGATCATAAACCTTAAAGCCATTATATTCCTTGGGGTTATGAGAAGCGGTAATCATAATGCCACCACAAGCGTTTTTATAGCGGACGGCAAAAGATAATTCAGGAGTAGGACGAAGGGCATCAAAAATATACGTTTTTAGCCCCATTTGTGAAAAAATATTGGCGATTTGCATCGTAAATTCACGAGACATATGCCGATTATCGTGAGAAATAACAACGCCCAACTCTTTGGCGTTTGGAAAGGATTCCATCAGATACAAAGCAAAGCCAACGGCCGCTTTCTGAATCGTAAAAAAGTTCATGCGGTTAGTTCCGGGACCAAGAATACCGCGCATCCCTGCTGTTCCGAATTCGATGTTTTTAAAAAACGCTTCATCCACTTCTTGAGGATTCATTCTTTTCATTTCGTCTTTTAAAGCCAGTTTTACTTTTGGGCTTTCAAGCCATCGCCTAAAATTGCTTTGGGTTGTCATTTGTTATTCTCCTTTGTCCTTAAGTGCTCTAATATTTCATCTTCCTTTTTGGGAAGTTGACTCGTAAACTGACGGCCATCTAAATATGAAAGAAGTCCGCTTTGAATGCTAAAACTCAGTTTATAGGCGTGCAGGAATTGGGAATCGTAATTGAACCTTTCTTTAAAATAGCGATTATCTTGAAAATCACCATACTTGCCATCCCCAACAACAGGATGATGAATGGCGGCGAGGTGAACGCGAATTTGGTGGGTTCTTCCTGTTTGCAGTTCAACATCAAGAAGCGTATGGCCCCCGATATGCTTAACAATTTCGATTTTTGTTTTTGCATCAAGTGCGCCACTTTCGACTTTGTCAACTCTTACCATATTGGCACTTGCGTCTTTTTTAAGAGGTAGGTTAATCGTTTGATTATTCAAAACGCGTCCGACTACAAGGGCTAGATAGTGCTTTTCAATTCCTTTGCGACTTTTAAACATCGCTTCTAGTTCCTGCAAGGCGACAAGATTTTTGGCGAACACAATTAATCCCGAAGTATTTCGATCAAGACGATGGGCGGGCGCTGGGGCAAAACCTTTGGTTTCTTTTGGATTATACTCGCCTTTTTGAATTAAATAATTGATAACTTGATTCGCCAATGTGTGCGTTTTTTCCTTCTCATCGCCATGGACTAAAAGACCTTTGCTTTTGCTTACAATCATAATGTTTTCGTCTTCAAAGATAATCGCATCGACAATCATAGTTTGTTTGATTTCGCGCGGCTTAGATAACTCTATAATTTGTTCATCGGTGATATAAATCCGCAAAAGATCATCAGCTTTTAAGATGTAGCTAATATCGACCCAGTGGCCATCAATTTTTATGTCTTTCTTTCGAAAGAGACGGTAAATAAAGTTAAGAGGTGCGTTGTTTAAATACTTGCGAACGTATTTATCGACACGTTGATTCGCCTCCTGGCTTGTAATTTTGATTTCAATCATGGTAAATAATATTATATATTAACCTTTAATCGTTGTAATTAACGTTTTGTTTACTTATAATTTTTCTTATCGCGGAGGAATACCCAAGCGGCTGAAGGGGCAGGCTTGGAAAGCTTGTAGGCTCTTAACCGGGCGCGAGGGTTCAAATCCCTCTTCCTCCGCCATACAATATGTAACTGCTCCCTGATTTTGGACCAAAAATTAGTACAATTGAAAGGGAACTTTTTATATGAAGGCATACCTATTTCTGAAATTAAAGAATAATACGGGCATAATCGTTCAACTTTAAGATATTGTTGTGCCCTATATTTAAAATTGGAGACAAAGCTTTTAGAGTTTATGTTAAAAGACGTAAATATCTACGTCAAACGAAACTGGATGCCATTCATGACATATTGGCGAGTGGTAAATTCTATGCCCAAAAAGCAATCGAATTAATGCTTATCAATCCAAAGATTAGTGGCGACGTGGAACCCCAGAAATATCTGTTAGAAGCCTAACTGGTGCTGAACTCTATCAAGAGGATAATTGCGGAGGATAAACAAGTAAATGTTGGTTTTTTGCACGGCCTATTTACAATTCGTTTTATGAAGTTAATTACAGTTTTGGTGCGAATAATCTTATAAAGGCCGACTTAATTTTAATATAGTTGTGTTTGTTGAGGAGCAAACACAAATTAAGTTGCATAAATCAGAATGCCAATATGAAATAACCAATTCTTTAGTTCATTTGTCATGATAAGGAAGAATAGGACATGAAAACCATCTTGACTTCGCTTGCGCTAAGATTTCCCTAATTCTATAATGGAATCATTCCACAGAGTCCAGTGTTCATGCTAATGAAAGCGTCCAGTCCGTTATTCAAAATAATTAAATTAAAATTAGGTAAGGAAAAATGAAACATAAACTTGAAAAGAACGGTTTACTTGCTGTAGTGCTTATACCTTTGCTATTTCTTTCAAGCTGTGGAGTTAATACAAAAGATTGGCCCCACATAGAACTTGACTTCGCAACTAGTGATATTTCATTAGCGACTTTTAGTTTTCAACAAAATGCCAACGACATTATTGATTATGTGGAGGACTACTTGGTTTTTAGTGATGAGACCGATTTTGACAAACTGATTTCAATAATAAAAGCCTATCCAATAAAGAAGGAAAGGGAATCAGCTATTGAAACAGCAAATTTTATGCAAAGGATAATTGTTGACTTCATTTTCGAAGATACCTTTGTCAAAAAAACGGAACGTATAGCTTTTTATGGATATGGAATTGCCAAAGGAAAAGTTATGCTAGACAATGGCGATATTCATTTTGTTCCTGGAGATATAGGCGCTTTTTATAAACATATGAATGAAGATAGCGTTTCATAAAGGTAGGTAGATTTCATGATATGACATACTTAAGCATTTCTTGTGACGATGATAATGTTTCATTAAAGAGAATTATCGAAAAACTTGGTGGCGTGTATTTGGAAATGAGAAAACCTCCCAAAGATTAAGTATTTTGTTATGATGGTATGCTTAATAAAAGCATTTTTTTGAATTCAAATATAGTAGGAATTGCGTTTGATTTTCAACAGTTCTTTTCGATAGTCAGGCAACACCTCTAGATAAAATGAAGCAGGGGTGTGTAATTGTATTAAAATAGGTCACACGTTCCATCAAAAAAATCATTAGCGTATTGCGCTTTTTTATTTGTCTTCTTGTTTCTTGCTTTTTCTTTTGAGCCACAAATATCCAAAAAGAAATGTTAACGTAGTAAAAACAGCATATCCAAAAATATTAATCCCAACATCGATAAAGTTTCCATTTCTTAAAGGGATAAAGAGCTGAATTAATTCGGTGACGCCCGCCATCGTTAAACCAAACAAACCGCTAATAATAACAATAAACCATTTATTTTTTAAAATGTCTTTAAGTAACAAATATAAGGCTATGGTCGTAAATACTCCGTTTACACCAAATAGCAAAAAGTGTCCAATTGATTTACGAATAAACGAGGCGAAATCAACATAATTCTCGCCGTCGATGGCCTTTTTAGGCATAACTTCAAACGTTATACTTTCATTTAATTCTGGTTTAGCTAAAGAAGAAACAATAATGGTCGCACTGCCTTCTTTTTTGGCGGTAACTTTTCCGGTTCTACCCTCAATTTGCGTCGCTAAAACACTTGTGTCACTTGACTCGATATTTATGTATAAATTTGTCGTATTATTTGGCTCGAAGGTCGCATTAATATAAATAACGTCGCCGACCGATACTTCTTCATCAAGCGGGCTTCCATCAAGGCGAACATTGACATTCATTGTCGTCGGAACCACTTCCGCAACGGTGATTGGAAACAATTTTTGTTGATTGGTATCCATATTACTAATTGCAATTACATTCGTTGATCCAGTTTTCTTATACCCTCTAAGTTTTCCGTCGGGACTAATCTTTGCGACAAGTTCATCTTCAACCATCCAAGTTATTCCTTGATCTGAAGGCGTCGTTTCACCCCAATCAACGCTTAACTGGCTAAAGTTAGTCTCGGCGTAGTCCATGTCATATACATGAACAACATCATTACCGACAACGTTCCAGGAACTAAAAACAGGAAAAATTAGGGGTTCCAGATTAGGTGTAACTTCGATACTAACTAAGCAAGAAGGATGATCGACAGCATAAATATCCGCATTGCCTACGCTTTTAGCGTGTATCACACCATCTTCAATCGTCGCGACATCCGTATTAGAAGATTCAAGTTCAATCAAAGAGGTATTAAAATAGCGAACCGCGAGGTTTTCATCATAATCATCAATCGTGAAGATAATGGGCTCACTAAAACCATTCATGATTTCATTATTGGCGAGCGAAAGCGAAAATGCTGTTGGAGCAGCTCGCTCAATAACTTCAATTTCAGCAACTTCAAAAATGGTAGTATCTTCTAACGAAACAGCTCTTAAGCTTGCATTTCCTAATTCCAGTCCTTCGACAAAACAAGATGAACCTTCTTGGACTGGATTGATTTTCTCATTATTATTAATAAAGGTAATACCTTTATTTGTGGCGTTCGCTGGCGAATACTCAATCGTGAAGCGGTTTGTCGTTCCGATTGTTATTTGCGGTTCGCCAACAAGCGAAATTGATTCTAACGGCACGACTTCGACTCTTCCAGGTATGAAAACATTAACGATATCGGCAAATATATTACTTAACCAATTACTTCTCGTTACCGAAACGTTTCCGGATAGGCACGATTCAAAAACAATTAATCCGTTTAGTAACACGGCTAGAGATATAAAAACTATTTTTCCTGCTTTATTCATGGTTCTATTTTAAACTATAGTTTATCGGCTTTCATCCATCAATAAAAGAGTCTTGATGCTCAAGATCAAAGATTCAAAAGAATGACGATCCATTGTTATAATAAGATTGATTAAGGAGAAATTATGACAAAAATCGGAATTATCGGAGGGATGGGACCTGAGGCGACCAAAAACGTCTATGGCTATTTTATCGAACTCAACAAGCATAAGCCTGAGCAAGAACATCCAAATCTCGTTATTTTAAGTTGTCCGAGCATTCCCGACCGCACTGAAGCCATTCTTAATGACGGAGAAAGTCCTCTTGAGGACATGATCAAAACTGCCAAATCTTTAGAAACGTTAAAAGTTGACTGCATCATCGTAACTTGCATAACCGCTCATTACTTTGTACCCGAAGTCCAAAAACATATCAAAACACCAATATGCGATGCTCTTGAGATTCTTAAGGAACACCTTCATCAAATCACAAGAATCGGTGTTTTATCCACATCGGGAACAAAAGCCACAAAAATATTTGATCAAAAGT